>Ga0214542_1001319_pt1 | contig 50511 bp, 30 predicted proteins | sample CNSS1metaG_FD_160096 | JGI IMG/M metagenome (GOLD analysis project Ga0214542, IMG submission 160096) | Root nodule microbial communities from cowpea collected in UCLA plant growth center, Los Angeles, California, USA - CNSS1 | ecosystem: Host-associated > Plants > Roots > Nodule | place: USA... | reverse complement strand
TATATATATATATATATATATATATATATATATATATATATATATATATATATATATATATATATATATATATATATATATATATATATATATATATATATATATATATATATACACACGAAGTGCACGAAGAAATATATACATGAAGCAACTGCCGTTTAGGTGAATTAAATATTGAAAGCAATCACCTAAACTTTTAGTCAAATAAGATCAGTGGCTTCATATTAATAAGTTACGAAGCGGAAATGACATGGAACTTAGAATTCATATTCACACTAGTTTTCCAACAATGATAAACGAATTATCAAAATGAAACAGGACGATCGATAATGATAAATAGCAAGCGCCGCAAAAAATATATATATTTGAAAACGAAGAAGAAAGAAAATGGCGTTTCTTATATTTATTTGAAAAGAAATTAATTAGGCATAATAATTTAATGAAATAGAAGTAAAAAAACGATGAGAAAAAACTATTTCCTGAACCAGGTTCCCCAAGTCCCCACGGATATACACCTGTCATCGACTTCTTTCTATCTTTTGTTTGAACGGGTTATGATCCATCACTGGGCATGAAAATTGCTTCATTACGTGCCCCATTAACATCTATCACCAAGCAAATCCGGATAAACCCACCTGCTTATCATCAATCTGCGATGTGCAAAACAGACCCAAAATAATCAGAACAGAGACAGAAATATAATGTTGCAGAGTAATTATATATCGTCAAAGTAACATAATTCAGAAAATTTTAACAGTGTCCTAAATTTACAGGATTGATTTAGATCAAGCCATGGTACATTCCTTGCTTATGATAGAATGACCCAGCAAACACACAATAGAAGAGATGACCCTTTGGTGCTTCCACCAACCAGGTCCAGCCTTACACATTATTAAAGACACAATAGTTTAATTTATCCAACAAAATCACAAATATTATTAGCATTTGTTAAGATGTCCAAGAACAACAAGAAATGTAGCCTAAGTTTTATAAAGTTGAACAATCATCTTCTCTTGAGCAAGCTTCTAAGGTGGAGCTAATTAATTCTAATCCATTTCTGATGCCATACAAGTTCGATATATTGTAAACATCACCACATAAAGAATAATTGGCATGGTAAGCCCCTCTCCTCTTTTTGACAAACAATACATCAATTTTAAACTGTCCAATAAAAAAATACATTCATCTAGGTACAAACTGAAACATCAAATCTTTTTTTTTTGAGATATAACACCAAAAATTACAATAATTTAATTGATTAATCCATTTATTTAATTTTCATAGGTCAATTTAAAGAAGTTCACATTATCAATCACAACAACCGATCCGATAATTACTATAAAAATCAATAATTGCACTATATATGGAAACTTATACATGACATTAACAAAATAATATATTACATTATTATATTATTATACATAAATAGATGCCAATTAAGCAAATGACCAATACAAGAGAATTTACACAGTTATCCCATCACAAATTATTGCAATGTATGATAAGTTTCCGACTTTTACAGTACATATCATAAGAGTTATACATAGAAGTTATGGACTTGTAAAATTAATATCTTCAGATAAAAGCTAGCTTCCTAATTAAATTACTACCAAGACTCTTCTAAAATTGGCTACTACTTGGAAATGAGGGGAAGTTTCAATAAAATAGATAGAGCAATGAACAATAAGATATAGATTTCTATCGTATCTACCTTGGGTTTATGATCATTAGCACTGTATAGAGGTAAACCGTTCTAGTTAGATTCTTAACTAAATGATATAGAGTTAATTTGCAAAATCTCTACCTTTATTTGCGTGTAACGACCATCATCTGGACACAGGCTTCTGCAGCAACGCTGTCAAGAAAACTTCACCATTTTTGACGCCACTAGCGTCGGTCTTGTTCCCCGTCGCCCACTTCACCTTCTTGTAACCCAATTTCCCAATCAATGGCGCATAAACCTTCTCAAGATCCACCCGTTTGCTGAAAAAGTGGTCCACCCAAAGGTACCCTCCACCCCTGAGCACCCTATCAGCATCAAACAGAAGAAACTCCAACACCGTCGCCGGGATCCACCGGTTCACGGCGCGCCCGCACCGCACCAGATCCACCACTCCATCGAACAGCGGCAGCCGCTGTTGAAGCGGCACGTGCAGCGGCACCAGCCCCCGCAGCGCCACGGCCTCGCTGTTCGGCGCCGCCACGTTCATCGTAGTGGTCACCACCGTCACGTTGCGGAGCTTCATCGCGGCCGCGAACGACCCGGTGCCACCGCCGACATCGAGGCCGAGCCGGAGCACCGATTTCGCCGCCTTGGCGATCTGAAACAGCTGGTTAATCGGGAGATCCAAGTCGCTCTTGTAAGAGTTGAACTTGGAAACGTCGCGTGAGGGTTCGAAGCCGAGGTTAGGGTTTTGCCTGTTGAGGCAATCGAAGGATTTGCAGGTGTAGTGGTCCCAAACGACGGCGTTGTCGGGGAGGGAGGGGGGGAAGGGGTTTCGCGGGAGGGAATTTGGCGGAATGGGTTTCTGTGGCGTTTGGGAGAAGCAGCGGCGGCGGGGGAGAGGGTGGCATCCGCGGAGGATTAGGGATTCGGCGAGGTCGGAATCGGAGGGGCAGAGAGAGAAGGGGGTGTAGGTCATGTATTTATGGAGGAGTTCGGGGTGGTTGTGGCATGATGAAGCAATTGGGGAGAGGTGTGAGTAGAGGAGTAGATCTGAGGGGATGGTTGATTTTTTGGAGGGGTTAGAATTCTGGAGGCGCGTGAGGTGGTTGATGGTGGCGCGTATGGTGTGGAGCTGGTGGATGAGTTGGTCTGGGACAGGTGGGGGTGGTTTGGGGGATTTGGGGGATTGGAGGGTGGAGGAGAGGTGGTAGAGGGAGAGAATGTTGGTGGCCACCATAGCTATGAGGAGGAGCAAGTTCAGGGTCATGGTGGTGAAGGTGAAACCCATTTTCCTCACTCACTCACACTCTCACTCTCACTCTCAAACACTGTGTTTGTAACACTCTCTCTCTCTCTCTCTTTGCCTTTTTGTTTTGGTTTGGTGTAAATTAGTGTTTGAGAGCTATAATTGCTGTTTTTGAGATTCAGTTGTGTTGGAGGTTGACTATTTTGGACCTGATTTACCTGAAAGTGAGTGTGGGAAGTGGAATAAGACTAACATAGTGTGTAGGAGGATTGATACATACAAAATTCAAACCTTTGTGTAGGACACTGATTGGAATCTGTACCCTGTAGGACCACAACTCTATATTTCTATATTTACTGTTTATGTAAATCTAGGATGCACAATCTATTATATCTCTGCTTCTGTTATGCAAAATCAACACAAAAATTGGTTTATGCTAAGTGGATTTCTCTTATTGCAAAACAATAACTTAGGGTGTAATGGTAGAGTTAAATGTGAAGTGGATGTGATTTTAAATTTATGCGAAGGGTTTCAATGACTTGAATAGGAAAGGACTTTGGATCTGGAACTTTGGATCTGGATCTGATCTAATGTGTGGTCTTGTCATATTTCAAGAATTGCATCTCTGCTAACAATTTCAGCACATTTATGCATACCATGTGTTACCCACATTTTTTGAATTGTTTCTATAAATATTTTGTATCTTTCTCCTTGTTACTAATCACATAAAAAGTGTTAATTGAATTAGGTGACAGTTGTGGGGCTTACAGATGAGACCCATTTGTTGACTTGTGGCGTTTTGGAGAGTGAGAATTGGAGTATAACACACTCTATGTAGGTCGGTGTTATCAGGTTTCAATAAATCTTTATTTCCTTTTTTCTATCTTTTGTAAAGCTAACTTTACGGAAAAAGGAAGAAACGAATCTTTATAGACGAAAACGAGTGAATGGTTTGTTTCTGTCACAGGTAAATAGTTGTAGCGCTATCAAAAACCTCATCATCACATACTTAATTTCAACCATGCTGCTTTTAACTCTGTTTTTCAATCAAACTTAAACAGTTATCTTCATATTATACACATTAAACGTTAACACCAATTATTGAGATGAATGACGTTAATTAAAATATTATATCTTATAAATGTTTTTTGGCAGAATGAAAGCAAGTAACTTATAACACTTAAATTCTATGGATATTTTAAAAAAAATAAAATAAACGGGCCATTTCTATGTAATGTAGGATTTGCTTTCCCAACTCTGCACATTTTCCATTTTGCGTATGAAAAATTCTATGAAGAAATTGATCTTAATCTTCACAATTTGTAGATGTGTGTTATAAAACACAGGATAGAATTCGAACTAAAAAGTTGGTCGAACATGTAAAAAGACATGAAACTTCAGTATGATTTTCATAGTAAAAGGAAGAAGCCTGGTAATCCTCTGTTGTGAGGTGTATCAGAGAGTAAAAATTCTCTATAAGTGAAAGCAAAGTTTCATGAATGTCGTTAAAGAGGTGACAATTTATTGATGATTGATTAAAAAAATGAAAAACAAATTATAATAATTAAAATTAATAATAAAATGTGAGATAAACAAAAGTTATAAAATTACACGTAACAAATAAATAAAGTAAGAAGACTAGATAACAACTGTATCACCCAATTAACAAAAAATTTAAATAATGCTTAACCAGATGAAAAATATAAAATTTGTTAATACTCGATGAACTATAACAATTTTATCAGAAATCTTAAATTTATCAAAAACTTAATACTTGATTTAAATCTTAATGAAACGTAATTTAATCTGTATTTATGAGGACTAAATTACTTTATAATGACAATATGTAGGAAAACATTTGTAAAAAATACATCTCAATTTTGAAGACTTCTAGAAAAAATTATGCACTTTCAAACACTAACGGTGTGTTCGTATGTGGGGTTGGAGCTGTCGAGATAATTTGAGAGAGTGAATTTCGTAAATTGAATACGTTCGTTTTGTGGGATTTAAAGAAATATGAGAGAGCGGATTTGAGGAATAGATGGTTTAATTCATCCTCGCAAAAGTGAGCGGATACTCGTATATAATGTGAAAGATTACGAAAATAACCTTCTGTGATGGATGGTGTTACTTTGGGACACGGCGTGGTGCGTGTGTGTGTGTGATTGTTGAGTGCATCCATGGATGGGGAAGAACATGAGGTGCTTGGGTGTGGTGGGGCAGAAAAAGGATGGAGGTGGTGGGCTGTGGTGGTGCGGTGAAGGAGGTGGTGGCGTGTGTGGTGGGGATGAAGTCCCAAATAGTGCTAGATATGCGCACCGGTTAGCTAACTAGTGCAGTGCTAGTGTGTGAATGACACTGGTTACGTAACCGGTGCCTTGGCAATGAAGGGATGACACCGGTTACCACACCGGTGTCATGTGTGTTGTGTTTTTGTTTTTTTACTTTTTTTGTACTTTTTTTTTTAATTTTTTTTAAAAACTTTTTTTTATATAAATTGTTTAACTTTTTCTTTAAATTTAATTATATAGTTTTTTTTTACATTCATAAAAATTTAATTTTTTTTATTTTAAAATTCTATATAATTTTAATATATTTCCTTTTAATTCGTATTAATTAATTATAATTATTTTTATAATATCAAATTACCAAATCATTCTATTTTTCCATTAAGAGTATTTTGGTAACTTTCTAAACTAAAAAAAAATACAAAAATTCATCCACCAAAATCTATACAAATTTATTTTCATACACAGGCACCAAATATTGGTCAGAAATCTCGATAGAGAGGAAGGAATCTGGCAAAGAAGAAAGAATATGGTAGATGCAGGTGTTTTACATGGTATAAGGAGCAAAGGTTATTTTTGTCATCTGGATAACCATTCTGCCTTATCTTCACAGTTTTGAGGAAATGGATTAATCCTTCCATCTCCCAAATACACACTCGCACATCCCTTCAAATGATCGAAAACGAACGAGGTAGATCACCAAAATTCGCTCTCTCAAATCTAATTCAACAGTGCAATTCTTTCATACGAACACTGCATAAAAACTTCATTCGGACATAAATTAAAAAATATATACTCTTTTAAAGAATAAACAGCTCATTCGGATGAAGGTTAAAAAACATACTTTCAAAGAAAAAAAAATCATTCGGCCACAAATCAAACTTGGATAATGTAATGCAAAAGTGCATGTTGAAAGCAAATATTTTTATCTTCGTGACTTAACACAAAAACAACCCTCCATAAGGGTTCACAAATTACAATAAAAATAAATAAATCAAAAGCTTAATTACTCTTTTAGTCCTCTAATTTGTTAGCAAATTTCAAAATGGTCATTCTATTATTCAGAGTCTCAATTTAGTCCTCAAGTTTTGAAAAGTGACTCAATTTAGTCCTCTCCGTTTAATTTAAACAAACGTCGTTCAAACAGTAGTGAGGTGGCACAATTGTACTTATACGTGTCAACATTTTTAAGAGGCAAGAACAATTGACGTGGCATATGTTGAAAAAGTTTAACTTTGTTTAGAAATGGGAATCATGAAACCCTAAATTTTTCCCAGCATCCTAAATTCATTCTTCTCCTCTGCTACGTTGCTGCACAACATTCTTCTAATTATTTTGGCCCCAGATTTTGTTGTTGAGAGACATTTCCGAAGCCAACTCCTATAAGTCTTGCACTTGTTCACACAATGAAATTCGTGGTGTGTCTTCTCTTGGTGGTGGGTGGAAGCGTTGGGTGTGTCTCCCATTTGTCAATGTGGAGAGGTTGTTGTACCCAAAACCCCCTAAATCAAAACCCTATACCCTATACCCAAAATCCACAAAACCCTAAAACGCAAGTCATAAAATTCGAAGCACAACTCACCTGGAATATGCTCCACGATTTCGATTACAGATCATAACCCCAAGAACGAAATTGATGCTGATCCCAATTCCTCACACCAACGCAATGCCTCGACAAATCTTTTTCACCCCTGATCCCAATTCCAATATTAGTAACCCTAATTACATTCAACCCAATTCACCTTCCACATAAACACAGTGTAACAGGCCAAGTAATTCGAAATGAGACAGAGTAAAACAGCCAGGTCACTGTTCCGTTATTCATTTTGACGCTGTTAACTTTGAGGACTAAATTGAATCACTTTTGAAAACTTGAGGACTAAATTGAGACTCTGAATAATAGAAAGACCATTTTGAAATTTGCTAACAAATTAGAGGACTAAAACAGTAATTAAGCCTAAATCAAATCTCAACATTTTTCCCTAACTACTATTTAGTTATCACATACAATATGCTGATCAGAATTGTTTAGAAAACAAAACCCAATAGCTGAGCACATCATCATTCTAAATTTTCTAAATTGGTAATTAACCTAAGGAAAAAATCAAGTGACCAAATGCACGACTTGGAAAATTTATATCCCCATATTCTGGTGATGAACCTTTCTATGGCTTTAAAATTTAGAGTACAGAATAATGAATCATATAATCATAAAAAAAGAAAAGTATGTATAAAACATTTTTTCCTGTTTCCAGAGCACGAGGTAAAAAAAATAAAAGTAACCATACAGCCACCTAAATGATCAAAATACAGTGGTGAACAATTTTTTAGTTCCGCATTGAATGAGAATTAAACAATTTCAGAAGACAATATTAGAAGCTATTATCCAGGCACCTAGAAATTTTGAAACACAAAAGCCGCCTTCATATATCTTATCAGACAATCCTCTCCAACTCCCTAGCATAACTAAGTGTCTGGTTGATGAGCTGCAGAGAGGGTATCTCTTTGCACGGAGCAGATTCTTTTGCCTTCTGGAAATAGACACTACCATTCTTTATCTCCCACTCAGGATGTTCCTTCAATAAATAGATAATAACTTTAGAACATGAGAAAGAACAAATGTAAATATTGAAAGAGATATGAATGATTTTCCATGTCCGTTTGGCACATGGAATAGAATTTATAATTATAATTCCAATTCCTATATTCTAACAGAATTAGAATACTTGAGCTCATAATTTATATATTTGGTTTTTACATGTAATTATTTAGAATTATAAAGTTTAACTTCAACTTCATTTTCCCACAGGATGAGTTATGTCATGTTTGAATAAAAAGTTTAATTTGCAAGTGAAAATGGAGAAAATAGTCACAAGTCCTGGTAACAGGGGGACACTAAGTGGTTACAGCGGTGGGGGAAGGGTGATGACAACAATAGTGATGGTGGTCTTGCTGATGACCAAAATAGTGGTGGTGATCTTGGTGATGACAGAAATAGTAGTGGTGGTCTTGGTGGTTGATGGGTATAGGTTATAGGTGGTGACAATAGGAACACTGACAGTGGACAGTAGTGATCGTGGCAGCTAATGTAGAAAAAAAAACAAGAATGTTAGAGGGGAGTGAAGTTTGGAAATTGTGATTTAGAGGTAGAGTTTAGGAATTGTTAAAGTGTGGTTATTATTAATATTACAATTCCATGTAATGGTCTTTTCAATTCTAAAAGAACTTCAAAACATAATCATTATTAAATATCTAAGGTTCAATTCCAAATGTCAAGTCCAATCTCATGCCCAATTCCAATATCAACACCTCCCTCCCTGGCAATGAAACACAAAAATTAAGGGGACATAAGATAGTTCACCTCTGTAATATATTCCAGGAGTTCCTGATCAGATGAGAACAATAACATTTGCTTCGCATCCTTAATTGAAAGATAGTCATATGCTTTCTCACTACAACCTGCTATTTCATCTCTGAATGTTGAAGATAGGTAAAAACTAATTAGAAAATCAATATAGATGAACAATCGGAAAATAATAGAACCACTAGAGAGGCAGGTGTTCGAGCTTTAAGGTCGTGCTTCCATCAAATCGCCATTGCAGGAAGCAAATAAAATAGAATTACAAGAATAAAAATGACTCAAGTTACTGGTAATTCTAGAAATCAGTTTGGAAGAGAAAATTCCAAAACAGTGTAAAATATAAGCCCAACTTCTGAAGAAATCAAGTAGGGGATCCAGTTTCCCCTTATTTATCACTTGAGTTCAACCATCCCCCATGCAATTAAAATAAAACAATAATAGCAAATACTACCTGACAGTCTTTGCCAAGAGATCCATGAAATAAACGTATGTATCATGTGGCACTGTCTGTCTAGCACTCAAGACACGATTATATGCTCCTTCCATAAAAGATTGTTCCAACTCCACGGCATGCTTAATGCAAGGATTCTCTAGAGCAGCAGAAGAAAGTAATTCCAACTCAGTATGGAATTCAGCAATCCTATTCTGCACAAGTAGTCTCAACAGGTTGAGACCCAGTATTGGGTACTCCTGAGGTGATGGTGGAAGCCGATTGCTGCCACACAAGAAAAGTTCCCATGAAATACAAGAATCCAACAAGGAAGAGTGAAAGAAGAATTGCATATAACATCATATTTTAATATTGATACTACTTTTATACTTCTTGGCATACACTATACAAGTTTATAGGTGAACAATCAGAAGATGTCCATTCTTTGCTTTTGTTGCAGATTTATCTCTTCCAGAGTAAATGGATATTTTGTGTAAAGAGAGGGGCAAGCAGAAATTACCAGGCATCTGTATAATAAGGTTTCAACTGGAAGAAATCCCTCTCAAAGGCATCTTGATCCTCAGTTTTCACACTAAGGACAACGGCATGCTCGTATATATCCCCTAGAAGTTCAAAAAACCAACAGAAAAAGAAAATCTTAGATATAGAACTTTTAACTTTTTTCCCTTTCATTTTTGAAATAGTTATTGTCTTATTCATGCTGATATGATTCAGTCATTGAGATATTGTTTATTAATTTCCTTGATTATCAATATGGTTCTAGAAGTTCAAAAACCAACAGAAAAAAAATATTAAATATAGAACTTCTAACATTTTTTTTCTTTTACATTTTTGAAATATTTATTATCTTAACCATGCTGATATGATTCAATCATTCAGCTATTGTTTTAGTAATCTGTTTCATTTAATCAATAAGGCTCTAGCTCATTATTCTGCTGCCTCCAAGCATCAAACATTTTCTAAATTTAGATGAACAAAAATTATTATAACCTTTTCATTGTCTACTAGTATTTATAGAGTAAACCACAATAACCATTCCTCATATGGCAAAACAACGGTTAACTTCTCTCAACAGCCAGATAGCAAAATTATCTTTCTAACAACAAAGAAGATTGTTAAGTTTCAGCTTTATTTACTGCCTACAAAAATAGAGGGTATAGAAGAGAAATTCCATTTTCAATCACAAATAGCTTACAGGAAAGCCAGTGCATATTGATATCTTTTATGAATCAGCCAATTTAAGATTTGCGAACAGGTTTCGCTTCTACTACTTAAATAATTAGTCTAAGCCTAAGTAATGGCTATAGGCCCATTAAACACAAAAAAGATGGGGGAAGGGAAACACTGTAACAGATTGGAGCAAAGAGTGTTACTTGCTATTGTTAACTCATGAACAGCATTAGGAGTATCTGCAAACAATGGTGGAAGGCTTCTAAACCCTGTCAGTAACACCTGCAAGTAAACAGCGAGGCAGCAATTAAATAAATAACAACATCTGCAAATACGTACCAAAATGAAGGAAGCTAAGATCTTTCAAACCTCCATCTTATATAGACAATAAATAGACTTGAGCTATGAATTCAAGCTGTTTGTAGCATTATTAATCATACAAGTCCTTGTCCTATAAATACTAAGACATCATATTTCCAAGTAAAATCACCCCTTCTATCATTGAGCTTGAGTGGGGGACTAGTAAATCAATCAACACACTTTATCCCTCACAGTACACTCCCAGAGGAAGTTGGCATTTTGTTATCTATGTACCTGATCTTACCAAGTGGTATAAGGCTTTTGTTGTTGTTTTACTTTTCTATGAGTGGACTGTTTATTGACCTATTTGTTCTAGTTCTGATTTTGTTGATTCAATCTCAAATTGCATAGGAGCTTTTTGTATTTTTCATTTTCATATTCAAGAAAAAACATTTGTGATTACCAAATCTTATCCTACTGATCATTGTGATTCTACATTGTTATATGGAAAGAAAAATTGAAGAAATAGTAAAATATTGTCCACTAAGGTGTGTTTGGAACTCAGTAATAGGAAGAGTCTCTTGATTTCACTATGTTTAATTAGTGTCATAAAGTTGATGGAATTCTTCACAGAATGTTGGAGGAGAGACTGGGTTATCTGAAACCTCACCAGTAGTTGATGATTTGCACCAAGGAATTTCTTTTTCCGAAATGTGAGCCAAGGAACACTATTATATGCTAGTAGTTAAATGTTAAACTTTTAATAATATATTAATAATGAAAGGGTCATAAGCAAAACGGACTGGTGTGACATGAGGAAATATATGGATTGATCAAGGTTGAGGTTTAAAATAGAAAGCAAATCTAGGTATGTGTGACTTATGTACGAGCTCCATATGGTGCATGGAATGTTTGAAACGAATTTGCAATATTAAGAGAACTACTTCAAATTTTTTAATAGTCAGATTGTGAATTTTCGTTTTAGAAAACTTAGATTGTCTGCCTGCCTTTTGACCCCTTTGTTGATACCCTAGTAGATGATCTTGTTGTAGCACTGTGCTATGTATTATTTTATGTTTTTCAAACCTATCACATGGAGTATTTGATAGATCTTTAACTCTAGCTTTCTCTATCTTTCTGTTATACATGGCACTCAGTTAAGTATCCCATTCAAATTTCACTTCAGAATTGGTGTTCAACAGAATCCTTTACATCCTGTTGTGGCATGTTGTGCTATGTTAGTGTTTGAAATTCCATCTACAAATTTTTTTTTTCTTTTTTCCATTTCTGCATCATACCTCATGATCAAGTTCTGTTGACAACAATTTCGTGAGTATGAACTTCTGAAATCATGCATTAGATTACACTCGTGGCATTATAGCATGTTAAAAGATGTATACATGCCACATAATAAGCTGCTTATTTTTTGTTTCAAATCAATTTACATAGCTTCTTTCGCTCCCATTTGATAGCAGGATATAGTTTGTGATATCTGTGGGGATGCAGGAAATGAAGAGGATCTTGCTATTTGTAACAAGTGTACTGATGGGGCAGAGCACATGTATGTATTATAATAGCCCAGTGCCCAAAGGTAAAAACACAATTTATCTGCTCAGTGCACATTGTTTCCATGACATAACTAAGAAAACTTCTTAAATCTACAAATAGCGTTGGTTTTACTGTAATCTATCTTACCCAGAGTGCTCATTGCTATAATGATCTCAACTGAAGCAACATACCCCATTCCACAACTTGCTCACTTCCACAGCCAAGCTCAAAACAAAATAAATTGAAGAAAAGCAAAGAAAGCAACAGAATCGATCTTCAAAGAGAAGAAAGAACTTAAATGATGAGCGAATTTTGGAATTGAGAGCAATAAGTAAACTAGGGTTAGGTTGGATGAGAAATACCTTTAGTTGAGAAAGGAGATTGGAACAGTTGTCGTAGTCGTTCCTGAGAAACGAAGCCTTGAAGCGATCGAAGAGCTGAGAAACCTCGGTTAGCTTGGGATCCATGTCTTCTGAATTTGGGTGTGCAGTGCTTTCACAACTTCAAAAAAGCTTGAGTGCTCCCAACGAAAACCTTAGTAGACAAGAATCACATGATGCAGAACGCGGCTTTCATATTTCTAGGAAATTGGACTTGGACTTTATAAAATCTAGGCCCAACCCATCTTTTATCTTTGAGAAAAAAAAAGGGAAAAAAATGCCCCTTCTTCCTGCACCCCCAGAAAGAATACATCCACGTATTCTCTCTTGCAACCGGTTTGGCGGTGTTGGACCGGGTTTTGTGGGTGTGACGAAGGTGCAGTCTGTGTTCGTCGATGAAGGAGAAGAAATTGGTGGAGAAGAAGCTGTTCTCAATTCGTAGGTATCATATTCTACAAATACTGTTCCGAATATCACATTCTGAAAATTTTATTCCAAAATTTTTTTTTCAAAAATTTTATTCCGAAACTTCGTTTAAAAATTTTCAAAAAACTTATTCAGACAAGCTTTCAATATATATGATATGGAAGTGACTCTTCGATAAAATTTTCATTTCAATGTTTGAGGGAGTGCGCAAAGAAATTATGGAAGTACAGGAAGTAAAAATCATCAGATTGACTTCGACCATAAGAACTTATTAAATAATTAATTTGTATTTATAATATAGTTCTTCAAGAAATAAAAAATTTGGGATTTTTTTATGTATAAACTTAGTTAGGAGAGAATCATATTATGATAAATAAAATAGAAGAAACTTGGATTTATTTTTGAAACGGATATAATTTATCAAAATTTAGAACCACAAATGATGGTGACGGAATTTAAAAGAAAACATAAATAAAATTTCTTTAGCATAAGATTTTAATTATTTATTATTATCTCTAAAAAAAATCTCGGTATACTGTTAAGAGTAGGTTGAAAGTAGAACATTATATTAATGTGTCATCATTGTCAACTACAATTTGAAATTGTAGAACATCTTTTTCTTCATGTGGAATCGGCTAAAAAATATAATTGACACAAAAATATATACCTCTTCATTTAGTTTTTTTAAGTACGTAATAATGGGAGTGATTGTCTCCATTATATTGATTATTGTCATTTATATTACTATTTGAATATCTAATTACAAAATTAACTTGAAATTATCTTGTCATTATACCACTACAACATAAATAATTTTTAACATTATATTTGATTTTTTTTCGACAATTTTAATCTCGTTAAGAATCTTATTGGACTAAAAGATTATCAACAATTTTCACTAACTTCTAGAATAATCATACTTACATGTGGTTTGGTAGCCTCGATTACTTATCAACAGCTCTAAAACCTATGTTATTTACCATCGATTTATAAATCTCTAGTACTTTACGAGTTTTAAAAATATTTGCTACTTCCAAACGATTTTAAACCCCTGGTAATATGTGACAGTTCTAAAATCCTTTCCAATATTTTTTACTCCTATAACACAATTCATTATTTATTAATGTTTTTACTTGTGTTTCAAACCCCCTTAATTTTATTTGTTGCATTTTTTTAATACACATAATTCCAAAAAAGTATGAAAAAAATAAAGATTCTAAAATTTTGATATTTATTTATAATTGGAAATAACATTCATAAAAATAGCAAAGAAAATTATTTATGAGTTCAAGGTAAACAATAAAGTTTAGAAGTTCAAACTAGTGGTATATTACAATATTTTTGTTCTTAGTCATAAAGTCAAACGTAATAAAAGTTTAATAACATTGTTCAATTATGAATATTTATGTGGATCATTTGTTTATTCATTAGGGTCACTTTCCTAATCATATATCTAACATAAAAAAGTAATCATTATTAGTAATTATTATTAGGTCAAGTGGCAAACCTGTGAAGCAGTTTCGAACACGCAAAGCAGTTGTGAAGCAACACAAACCATCAAACCTATAACACACAAACTAGAGCCATTAAACATGCAATGCAAATGGTCACAAACGCATAACATATTTGAAAAAATGTGGCACCAGAGTACAAACGTCTCCGCGAAAACAAACATTAAAAAGGAAAAGTGAGAAATTAACCAGAAAGTGAAAAAAGAATTTTGAAAGCCAAAGAGGATAAATAGAAAATCATTACTAATTCAAAGTTATGATTGACAAATGAAGATTTAAAAAGAAAAAATGCAGAGAAATTAGAAGTTGCGATTCAGAGAGGACAAAGGAAATATCTTTTATTGAAATTGATAAATGACAAAGGAAAGTTTTTTTTAGCAAAGATTGAAAGATGAAGAAGAGATGTGTGCTAGATCACACAAGTAAGAGTAGAGAAAGATATACTATTTTGAGCATCTGAAACATGAGAAAAGAGGGACTGTGAAAAAGTAGGAAGGAAATGAAATTTTGCAGTTGTTCATTAAGAAAAACTCTGACACATACCAGGAGTTTAAAAAAACCCTACTATATGTATAAATTACCCTATTAAAATTCAATTTTTTTGTAATATACCAAGACGAAAAAAGAATTTTTGTTGTGAATTTGAAGAGTAGTATACGGGAAGGTAATATGTTCTCAATCATAACAAAATTTGAGTTTTGAAATCATTGAATTTTATTTCGAGGTTAAAGAAAAAATCCAATATTGTTTATATGGAGCATACATGAAACATCTAAATACTTTAGCTTCTGAAGTAATATTTAGGAATTATAGTGAACAAACTTTAAGATGTTTCATTATATCTCTTCAAGCTAGCTTGACATTTGAGATAAAGTTATATGAGTTATTCATGGTTAAGGAATGCAACGAAGAATAACATTATTTGTTTTGACTTGTTTCACATTTGGTCAAACAAAAAAACGAAATGGAATAGGTTGATTTGCATAAGAATTTTAGCTTAGTTTTGTATGTATGCTTTTCATAATTGCAAGTTTTCTTAATAAACGTCGAAACAATAATCATATGTTGTAATATTTAACTTTTTTGTTGAAATTATGGTGGCAAATCTTTAAATAATTGATCGATAAGAGTATTATAAACCAATTTTTGCATAACATCTAAGTATGAATTGAATTATATTCAATATGCAAGATATATGATAAGATTGATATGTAAATAAGTAGTAAAGAACAAGAAGAGAGACATAAGATTTATCTTTGTTCAATTTTAAAATAATGTTACATCAAGTTGTTCACCCACCTCTGATCAAGCCAATCTATTAAACTTAAAATGTTTTACGAACACACGAAAAAACAAGAAAGAAAAACATATATGAACTAAGATCTTAGAATCCTACAAGACATTAGATAAACCCTTTTTAAACCTTATCACAAAACCAACTTATATCAATTTGTAAGTGATTTTAATCAACTAAAACATTGTCAAACTTATAACTTTTAGTTTTAGGTGATTTTGATTGATTAATCGTGGTTCTAATCCTGTATATTTTTTCCTTACAAGTGTTATATATATAGCGTTTGTATTGAAAAAGTCGTTCCACTATATACGTGATTTTCTCCCTTCTTTTTCGGATGCAAATATGATGCAGCCATTGCAACCATATTTTTCAACGTTGGGTTTGTTTCAGATTTTTTCTTTCGCAGGCCATGAATTTTGGCCCATCTATGCCCCTATCCACCATCTATAAATAGAGAGCACTATACTCCGCCCTCAAACACACACTTTCATACTCTCATCCTCTCATCCTTTCTCTCTTATATTTCTTCTTTTATCCTGGGTTTATTTATTTACTCCTTTTAAGAGTTATCTAGCTAGTTTTGAGATCCTCGGACATTCCGAAAAGTTCTTATTGTATTCTAGGGGCCTTGCGAAATACATCGGGGATAAGTCCTTAAGGACAATGATTCTACACATCTCGGGAAGTCTTTTTGGTACGTGATTTTGTCATCTACTACAACAATCTTAAGGACTTATGGCTAACAACAACAACAACAACAACAAAATCCTCTACGCAAAATCCAAATACTGTTTTCGGAACTCAAACGATCTTTGCAAAACCTTTTCCAAATGTGTCAAAAATCAAAGTATTCTCTATACAGAACTTTTGATGTAGGAACAAACATGTTTCTACCCTTTTAGACATGTATAGAGTTTCTACTACTCTCACATCTTCAAAACCCAATTCTAATATCCCTTCAAAACAAGTTGAAGATTGCATTCATGCAAACAAGGTATGTCAACACATTTTACGTGCATTGTCTAATGACATGTTTGATGTGTACTGTTCATACAAGGAAGCAAAAAAGAAATTTTGGATTCTTTGATCCTCAAATATATGTTGTTGAAGACGTATTCAAACAAAAATTTACCACAAGGAACTACTACCGCTGGGAAATGATTGAAGATAATGACATTAAGATCCAAATCAATGAATATCACAAGCTTCTTGAAGATATCAAAGTAGAGAACATAATCTTTCCTGATGAGTTTGTTTCAAAACTCATGATCGAGAAACTATTATCATCTTGGACTGATTATAAACAACAACTAAAACACAAACATAAGAAGATGTCACTTCAAGATCTCATTACACACATCATAGTTGAAGATACCAATAGATAGAAATGTGTTACTGCAAGGGCCAAAGCATTATCTGCAAAAGCAAACATTATAGAAGAAAAACTTGTACCAAAAAGATACGAGAATAAACCTGATCACAATAAGAAAATTAATTTTCAAAATTTCCGCCCCAAAGGATCTAACCCCATCTTTAAGAAAAAAGGAAATTGCTTCTATGTGGGAAGCTTGGCCATCATGCACCTTAGTGCAGGCGTAGAGCAAGAAACGACAATCCTCCTAGGGCAAATATAGTCCAAGGGGAATATACTATGGTTGCGGTCATTTCACAAGTAAATTTGAGGACCAATGTGAGTAAGTGGGTGGTAGACTCTGATGCTACAGACACATATGTGCAAACAGAAGTGTTTGTACCTCCTATACTAGTGTAGGGGTAGAGAAGAACACGTCTATCTTGGTGATTCCAGGACAACTCTTGTCCTATGCAAAGGAAAGATTCTTCTGAAGCTCACATTTGGCAAAACTCTGGCCTTGAGTGATTGTTGCACGTGCCCTTTATTAGAGTTAATCTAATATCTGTAGCACTACTTGGAAAAGTTGGGGTTAAAGTGTCATTTGATTCTGACAAGATTGTAATGACAAAAAATAATGTTTTCGTGGGGAAGGGATATTGTGATCAAGGTCTCTTGGTACTTAAAATTTCAAAAATTATTAATGAATCTTCTTTTACTTACATCGTTGACTCGTATGATATGTGACATGCTAGATTAGGACATGTGAATTCTTCGTATGTTATGAAATTGCAATGACTATGATTAATTAATATGCATTATAAACAAAGTGGTAAATGTGATATATGTGTAGAATCTAAAATAATAAAGAAAATTTGTTATCCTGTAGAACGTCAATCTGAATTGTTAGGGTTGATTCATTCTGATCTAGCCGACTTAAAACAAACTATGTCTAGAGGTGGTAAAAATTATTTTATAACCTTTATAGATGATTATTCTAGATGCACCAAAGTGTACTTTATCAAGCATAAATATGAAGCTTTCAATGTGTTTTTAAAGTATAAGGCATAAGTAGAAAATCAATTGAATAAGAAAATTAAGAGGATTAGATCAAATAGAGGTGGTGAATATGTTTTGTTTAATTAATATTGTGTTAGAGAAGGTATCATTCATGAAGTAACCCCACCATATTCACCTGAATCTAATGGAGTAGCTGACAGAAAGAATAGAACTCCTAAGGAAATGAGAATGTTATGCTTATTAGTTCTAATGCACCTAATAACCTTTAGGGAGAAACCTTTCTTACTGCATGCTTTTTACAAAATAGGATACCTCAAAAGAAAACCGGTAAAACTCCTTATGAGTTGTGGAGAGGGGGGGGGGGGGGTCTAGCTAAGGTAATGTTACTCAATCCTAAGAAAAGGAAAATAGGCTCTAAAACCTTTGGTTGTATGTTTTTATGTTATGTTGAACATAGTGCTGCCAATAGGTTTCTTGTTCTTAAAAGTGATGTGATTGAACATAATACTATTGTGGAGACAAAAAATGCTGAATTTTTTGAATATATGTTTTTTTTAAAGGTTAGTGAGACACCTAAACAGTCTATAGATAATAATAGTGATGCCATGTGTGAAGTCTTGAGAAGAAGTAAAAGACAAAGGAAAGAAACTTCTTTTGGACATGACTTTTATACCCATGTAGTTGAAAATGATCCAACAAGCTGTCTACAGGCTACTAGAGTTCCTGATGCAAAACAGTGGGATAAGGCCACTAGGATTGAAATTGAATTAATTTTGAAAAATAATACTTGGACCTTAGTAGATTTGGCTAAAGGAGCAAAACTCATTGGTTGTAAGTGGATCTTTAAGAAAAAGTATCACCTAGATGGATCCATAGATAAGTATAAAGCAAGGTTAGTAGCAAAAGTTTTCACTCAAAAACCTAACATAGATTACTTTAACACATTTGCCCCTATGATTAGGATTTCCTCAATTCGAGTTTTGTTAGCCTTAGCAACTACCCATAAGCTAGTGATACATCAAATGGATGTTAATACTATTTTTCTAAATGGTGATTTAAAGGAGGAAATCTATATGACTCAACCTAAGGGGTGTGTTGTCCCTAGTCAAGAAAATACGGTATGCAAGCTTTTAAAATCTTTGTATGGGTTAAAACAAGCACCTAAACAATGGCATGAAAAACTAGATAGTGTCTCACTATGTGATGGTTTCTTACCTAATGATGCTGATAAATGTGTGTATTCTAAATCTAAAAATGGTGAATGTGTCACTATATGTTTGTATGTGGATGACATGTTAATATTTGGTACATACATTGATATAGTTTCTAGAACTAAATTGTTTCTAGGATTTAATTTTGAAATGAAAGACATGGGTGAAGCTAATGTGATTTTAGGTGTTAGAATCATAAGGAAGTGAGATAGTATATTACTATCCCAAGAACAATACATTGAGAAACTTCTTAGGAAGTTTGGATATTATGAGTTCAAACTAGTGAGTACCCCTTATGATGCTAACTCTAAATTAATGAAAAATAGAGGAGAATTTATTTCTCAACCTTTGTATGTTCGGATAATTTGGAGCTTACTGCACTTAATGAGCTTTTCAAGACCTAATATTGCTTGTGCAGTAGGTAGATTGAGTAGGTACACTCAATGTCCTAATCAAGAATATTAGGATGCATTTGCAAGACTTATGAGATACTTACGAGGTTCAATGGATTATGCCATTGAATATAGTGAATTTCTCGCTGTACTATAAGGGTATAGTGATGCTAACTGGATCTCTGATTCAGATGAGACAAAATCCACTAATGGTTATGTATTCACATGTGGGGGTGGTGCGATTACATGGAGATCAGCTAGGCAAATAATTACTGCAAGATCAACAATGAAATTTGAGTTTGTTGCTCTCGAAATGGCTAGTAGTGAGGCTGAGTGGTTGAAAAACTTCTTAGTAAACATTCCTCTAGGAATGAAACCAACCCCATATGTGTCAATACATTGTGATTGTCAATCGGCAATAGCTATAGCTAAAAACAAGAACTACAATGGAAATAACAGACATATACAATTGAGACATAATTTAGTTAAGCAGCTGCTAAAGAGTGGAATTATTCCCATTGATTATGTGAGGTCAGAACAAAATCTAGCAGATCTTGTAACTAAAGCCTTGGGAAGACACATGATATTAGAAACATCAAGAATAATGAGACTTAAGCCACTTGCAAACAAACAAGTGATGACAACTCAACCTTTGTGATTGGAGATCCCATGAATAAGGTTCATATGGGTAAAAACAAGTCACTTATTAGTTCTGATAACACTAAATTGATTTTAAATCGATTATGTCCATTCCTATGGTATGTGTGAAAGTGCTAGAGATTGTATTTTTTTGAGATTAAACTTTGTGATTAAAATTCTCTATGGTATAAGGATCTTAGTTTAAACAAAGTTTTAATGATTTTCATATCCCTTATGGGTGGTGTATGATTTGCAGCATACACTTGATGAAATCACATATATGAGTGTCAATTGAGATCGTTTGTATGAGATCTTGGCGTGATCTTTAAAGCACTCATGAACATCGGGCACACGCATGGCCCAATAAGTGCAACACAACGATAACAACAAAGAATTATAGGGGTGTATTGTGATTGATGAACCGCTAACACACATCAAGTGTCTTTGGTTCATATAGCTTGCTATACCAACTCTGATGCTTACATCCTATGGGAAACCCATGACTTTCTCTTTTCTTCTTTCTATCTCTTATCTTTTGTAATATGTGGGGAATTGTTATATATATATAGCGTCTGTATTGCAAAAGTCGTTACACAATATGCCTGATTTTCTCCCCTCTTTTTCGGATGCAGATATGGTGCAGCCGTTGCAACCATATTTTTTAACGTTGGGTTTGTTTTAGATTTTTTCTTTCGTAGGCCATGGATTTTGGCCAGTCTATGCTCTCATCCATCATCTATAAATAGAACTCTATACTCCTCCCTTAAACACACACTTTCATACTCTCATTCATTCTCTCTCGTTCTCTCATCCTTTCTCTCTTATATCTCTTCTTTTATCCTGTGTTTATTTATTTACTCCTTTTAAGAGCTATCTTACTAGTTCTAAGATCCTTGGAAATTTCAAGAAGTTCCTGTTGTATTCTAGAAGTCTTGCACAATACATCGCGAATAAGTCCTTAAAGATAATGAATCTACACACCTCGAGAAGTCTTTTTGGTTCGTGATTTTGTTAGCTACTACAACAACAAGTCCAACAAATCTAAAAGTATGTTAACAAATTTTAATCCATTAAAATGCAATCCAAAACTACAAATCACTCCAAAATATATTAAATGGTTTTCTAACTTGTATAATGATCAAATTGAGAAAAAAGAAGAGCTTTCAACAAGTTGGAAAAAAAACTAGAAAGCATTACATAAACAAGATCAACACTTTCTTGGAACCAAGTTTCATCACTTGATCTTTTAATCTTCAAGTGGCTTTGACTGATATAAGGTATTCATTGATAAGGAGGGTGGAATCAACAAATATTTGACTCTTATAACATCAATAAAGTTGAACATGAACATTAAAATTCAATGAGATAAAGAAACATGAGATTAACATCTACTAATTGGTGTCAATTTTAATGTGGGTTTCGTGGAATGTCTTGCTTCATCCTTGATTTATATGAGGTGCATGTTATATAATCATGAATCAAGAGGTTAAAATTTATCTCATAGGTTAACTTAGTAAGCGCAATCCACATTATCACTCATATTTAAACATACTATCGAGATTGCTCATCATACATACAGTAATTCATATTAACTAAAAAATAATAATATATTCGCGGTCACGCCCTTTTTTTTTTAAAAAAAGAAACATGATATAATAATTCCTTAGAAATTGGAAAATAAATGAATGATGGAGATTTTAAAACAGATTTTTCTACATAAAACATTTTTAGAAAATCAAACGTATTAAATAGACTAGCTTTCTTTATATTAGAAAATAAGGTTATATTTAACGAGGTGTTATTTTCTAAATCAGTAAATATTGACTTCCATATTTTAAATAAGTACGTACTAGAATTGAAGGCAAATTATCAATTTTGATGGAAAAAGCTTACACACTATTTTTTTTATATACATAAACTTCTCTTAATGAAATCCTTTATATAAATTAAATTAACAAGCTCAATAGTTAAAGAAAAAAATAAATAATATTCTCAAGTAATAAAATATACTATAATAATACTTATAAAAATATTTATATTTACGTTAATAAATACTTATAAAAATAATACTATTATACCTAGTATTAAACTATTGTGCCTAGTATCATCTTGAGTATGTTCTAAGCTTTGGTACTTGTGAGAGTTTTTAGATTCGTTTATATTCTTCCAAAAAATTTAGACTTCATACAACCAAAGTTAAGTAACAATGAAGAACACAGCTTATTTTTAACAAAAAAAAAAAAAGCTAAATTGTAATTAACGATAACTAAAAAGTGTCGTACTCGTGGATGTAGATAAAATATGTAATGGATATTAAATTAATATCTTAATGGATGTTTGTAAATAATGTATACAAGTTTTTAATTATCTGTTTGTTAATAAGTCTGGTATATGCTTGCTAACATCCGCTATCCTGCAAATAATTATTACTAAATATTATTTAAATTTTCTTTTTAAATTTAAGTAATCAAAATAAAATTATTATAATAAAAGAAATGTTAATTATGAAATTATTTTTCAAAATTTGATTTCATATATTTATACTTGTTTATTTAAGCTTGTGAATCGAAGATATATTGTAAAAGATTGTTTTTTAAAATTTATAACTTAGCGAAATTAATTTAAATTGTTTTTAAAATACTAAATTTATATGTATTAATATTTTATCAAATAATTTTATTTGAATTACATTTACAAATTAATTATTTGATCTAAGTTTATATTTTTAAACTTTGTTTCTAAATATTTTTATTTAAAATTTTGAAAAAAAAAATGTAAAAGTATCCTAGATCGTATCAGTGAATATAAAACAGGATTACTACTATTTTTTTTACTTAATTAGTAATGCAGTAAATGACACTATTTGTATCAATCCTGTTGTTATCTCGTATGTCTATATTGAAAAACTATAATTAAATGATATATATTTTATAAGATAGATATTTTAAAGATGTATATTATAAAACGAGAGATATTTTAAAGATGTATATCGTAAAAGATAGATATTTTCAAAAAAAAAATGTATATCGTAAAAGATAAATATTTTATTCGATGAAAATCCATGACAATGCTTTAAATTACATTATAAGAAAATTATATAAAATTTAAAATGTGAAAAAAAAATGATGATAACTATATTCGTATCTTGAAACATTCTCGCTATTCTCTAATTTTATTCTCATTTGGATATGTAATCATACATTATCTCCGCATTCTTAACACACATGATTTCAAAGTATTTTAAACTACTATATTTTTTTGGTCTTTTATATAATGATTAATATAATTTATATTCTGTTCCTGATAGTTATCATTTTACAGTATATCTCTAAATTAAATTTCTACTATTTAAATATAAGTATAAATAAAATTATGTTATAATTTAAATGTTTTATTTGTGAATTTTTGTACCCTGTAGCGTTGGTGGAATAAGAGAACAGACTGATTCGATCAGCCACACAGAAGCGCTTATTGCTAACGCGACCTCCTCTTCCTCCTGCTGCATCATCAGAGACTCGCTAGGGTTTCTTCTTCACACCCAACCAAATGGTACGTTCCCAATTTTCATTCCATTGTTAACCACTTTATCTACTTTCTTATGCCTTTGCGCTTTTTTGTTCTTCCAACGAAAACACTCAATGGAATCGCTCGTAAAACTGCCTCTTACCAACACTTTTCGGTTCTGCAAATTTTAATTATTATTAATTATTAGTTAATTAATTAATTATTTTCTGCTTCAGGCTGATCCTGAGTTGGAAGCAATCAGACAGAGAAGGATGCAGGAGCTTATGGGTCGCCGAGGCGTGGTTAGAGATAATTGCTTTTTACTTTCTTATTTGTTTTTTCATTCTAGAGATTGATAATTTTCTTGTAATTATTTTATTTTTGCTGATTTGTAGGGAAATCAACAGAACCCTGAACAGGAGAAGGCTCAGGATGATGCAAAGAGGTGTTAGTTTATGAATGTAGATTTTTTGTGTTGTATTCAGCTGATTATTTTGCCTCACAAACTTGGTCGTCTTTTATTTGTGTTTCTTATTTGCCCTTGGAGTAAAATCACTTATTGATATGGATGGAAAAACAATTAATTTAGGGAGGCTGAGGAACGAAGACAGATGATGCTTAGTCAGATATTGTCTGCTGAAGCGCGAGAAAGGCGTAAGCAATTTTTACTGTCTTAGTGATTATATGCATACGAATGATTCTCTTCTTTCCTTTACAACTTTGGTGAATGTTTGTGTTAAAATGTACATGGATGTGTTTTGTGCTGTACTGCTGCTAACAAATAAAAAATATTTTGTGGTTTGTGATGGTTTATGTCAAAATTTCAATTCTTCTCTAAGTCGTGCATGCATCTATGAATGCAGAGATCCTTGTTAGGGAGGTTTTATTGATGTCATATATTGTAGGTGTACTGCTTTCTTAAACTTTTTGTGTTTTGTATTTGTATGATGTCTGGTATTGTGAGATATTTTGGCCAAATGCAAACTATCTATGCAATAGATACACACTCATAAAACAAATATATAAGACATTATGACTAGATGTTATATTCCGATTTCATTCTATATTTTGTTGATACTAAAGTCTACCTGCAAATTATTTACCAAAACGCACACTTTTGAAATAAGATATTGGTATACGTGGGTATAACTGGTAGGTTTTTGTGCCTAAATAAGTTTCAATGCAAGATACGTACGAAGTGTTGGAAATCTTATGAAGTGTTTCAATCCTGGCTTTTGGACTGTGCCGTATAATTTTTGTGGATATTGAAGTTTAATAGGTAGTTTTGCTTTGTAAAATAAATAGTGAATAATATAGTGTTGAATTGGAAAAACTGTGTTGTAATGCATAAGGTGTAATAGGAGTTATTTGTTTAATTGGCCTTTTGATTTTTGTTTGGATTTCATTAGTCATCATCTTGGTATTATATTAAGGTTTTTAGTCAATTAATTAATTGGGCAGACATGATTAGATTTCATGCATTATTTCAAATTTCTTCTGTCTTTGTATGCAGTTGCTCGAATTGCTTTGGTGAAACCTGAGAAAGCAAGGGGTGTTGAAGATGTTATACTTAGAGCTGCTCAAATGGGTCAGATAACTGAAAAAGTATGTTGGATCTTGTTTTCTGCTGAGTCTCTCTTATCACCACTTGTAGGCCATATTCTTAATTTAAACTTGATGTACTTTATTGTATGATATATTTTTGTTTGATCAGTGAAGTTGTAGTTGCATCATTTATTTCTTTGGCCAACTGATAATAAGTCTATAATTGCATTTTATGCAATTAAGTGACAACTGTTAATTAGGTTTAGCGTTCTGATCTTCCATGTGTTACTTAGATGGAATATTAGTGTTGCTTCTTGGGGTGATGACTTCTCTAGGTATCTACCAATGCCTCTAACACACTTATGTCATATTTAGGTTTCTGAGGAAAGGCTCATATCACTGCTGGAGCAGATAAACACTCAAACTGCAAGGCAGACAAAAGTTACAGTAAGTTTTGCAGAATTTGTTACATTTTCTGTTATCATTTTCTGAAGTTTTACCATGCTATTTTTTTTATTTTTTTTTGTCATTTCAGATACAGAGGCGTCGAAGTGTTCTCGAGGATGATGATTAACTGTCACTGTTTCTTCAAAAGGTGTGGCTCGAGTATTGATTACATGCCTTGTTATGTATTTTAGCCACAATGTATTGTAAGAGTGGATTGTTAAATTTATCCGTTTCAGTTTGAAATTTTGGCTGCCTTATCAGGCCTCCTAATTAAACTATTAATACTTTGGCTCATTCATTTGTAAAACAATTTCTAGCATGTGGATGGCATCTCACAAATTACATGTTATTATGTTCCACGATTTTTTTTTTCGGTTTAGTTTTTATTTTCCGTTCACAAATGCTGCATCCAACGATCATGGCAGATGATCATTCTGATTATTTCAAGGCTATACCTGGGTTTAACTGATCTTCATACTTCCAGCTTTGGCGATTGGCAGTTATAATATTTGACTCTTATGGTGAGGGAAGTGCAGGTTAATAATAGTCATGGATTACGAAACTAACAATTAGGATTTACCATAATCTCAATTTTGACATTTTAGTTTATAATTACTAGTGTATTGCCCTTTTTAAAACATTTTTCTGACTTTAGTAAAAGCCAAATATGATACCAAAATATGATAGTTTATGCATGACATGGGGAGTATAAATTTACCTGTATACCCTTAGGATTTATGGCGGGAATAGTGTGTTCGTGCGTCTATTTCTAAAACTAGGGTCAACGCGTTTAATTAACATCAGGACTATTTTCTTTTCTGGAATAAACCCCGTTTTATTGTACAAAAATGCAAGAGCCATATTTGTTTTTTGAAATTATTTTTTGTCATTAATTTGGTTTCTAGTTACGGAAAGTGACATTGTTTATTAGTTCTTGGTTTGTTTACAGGGACTGCCTATAACGTGTTTGGTTATGCTTCAAAGTAATATAAAATTGATTTTCTAAAACATGTTTGATTATGCGTCAAAGTGATATAAAATTGATTTCTAAGCGTCAAAAGTGATATAAAATTGATTTTCTAAAACGTGTTTGGTTATGTGTCAAGGTGATATAAAATTAATTTTTCTAACGTGGAATTAATGTATTAAGTTTCTAAAATCAGATAAAGGATAAAAAATTCATATTTTATGAAAAATAATTAATTATTGTTTTTACGTTAAAAAATTGATTCAGTGAAATTAATTTTCTAATACATATCTAAACATTTCCTATGTTGCATTTTTTTATATCTTAATTAAGTGTAAACTAATCTCAATTGATAAGTGAGGTGACAATATTTAAAAAATTAATAAAAATAAAATAATTCTTAAAAACAAAAACTTTATCTTATCTTTTTCTCAATCCAAATCATTTCACTTTTTATTTAAGTTTTCTTATTGCTTTTTCATTTTTCACTTTTAAGTCATAATTCAAATAAAAAATAAAAATATCAAAAAAATTTGTAAATTTAGGAGTTACAACATTAAGTTAGTTAAAACTCACTTTATTATTAGCTTCAAAATTGTTTAAAGAACTCACTTAACGAAAATTAACCTGCCTATGAACCAAAATTCTCGATTTTTCAATTAATTGAATTTCATCCCATAAGAGTTTTGCTCATCAAACGACTTTACATAATTAAAAATAGTGAGAATATAATAGTGATCCAATTCTAATTGGATTTTTTTTTTCTTTATTTCTTTGCATAATTCAGCAGAATATAATAAGTGATTCAATTGGTTTGAGTTACTTCCTTATTTTTTATGTCAAACAGGAGATATTTTGTTCCAAAATAACAACTTCAAACAATTTAAAATAATTGAAATATTATAATTTTTCATTATTAAAATATACAACAAAACTCATTTAAAATCAAACTTCATCTCAAATATTTTTAACTCTTCAATAGCTCAATCTTATGATTCAAAATCAACCATACTTCTTTAAAGAAATAATAAAAATATTAATCATATTACAACATGAAACATTCTCACCATATTTCTAAGCAATTCATCTCAAGTTTAAATGTTTGAAGTATTATCAAACGACACATCTTTACATAAAAATTAATTATTTTTATAATCACTACACATTCATATATAGATCATCTATCCTAAGGTACTATAAAAGTCTTAACTAGCTTCACTTAATCTTAAGTGTAAGGCCCACTTATATTTTAGCCCTTATTTTAATAGCTGTCCCAAAATCTAACGAGTCTAAGGGTTGGCCCATAGGGTGTTCAAGGCCTCTAAGGCAGCCAAACCCCCTCACTTCTGTCATTCTTGCAAAAACAGTATTCTTACGCTCTCCTCGTTTCCCATAGAAGCTCTGCTAGGGTTCAACTACTGTTTCTCTTCAAGCTAGCTCAAACCAGTTTTCTACTTCACGTAAGTCAGTTCTTGAATTGTGCACTTCTCTTTCTAAGTTAGTTTTCATGGTTCTATTGGGTACACTGTGGTAACCCCGTTACTTTCCCTTTTGCCACTGTTCTCAACTCTCGAGTCCGCTCTTGAAGCTGTTGGGTTCGTTGAGTTTGGTGTCGAAGTCCTTGGCTAACCTTTTCCAGGTAAGGGAAGTTAGGGTTTATTGTTCTTGCATTTTTTTCGCTTACTTTGGTTCTTCCGTGAGTTTGATGCTTGGTTGCCATTATAATTGTTTAGGAGTTGTTAAAAATATTGTTTGGTTCGATTGAATGCATGTTGCCTGTGTGAACAATGGAGGGTTCTGGTTTTCTCGCCCAAGCGAGTATGTCTCGCCTAGGCGAGACTAGCAGCAACTCGCCCAGGTTGCTTACCTGAGCAGGCGACGAGCTCCTGTTTTGAGCGAGAGTCCATCTCGCTCAAGCGAGGAGGTCTCACCTAAGCGAGAGGACGCGATAGCACCACTGTTCCTGGTTCGAGCTCTCGCCTAGGCGAAGGGAGCTCGCTGAGTGAGGGAAACTTCTCGCCTGAGCGAGACCCTTCTGCCTGAGCGAGAAGCTAGGCAAGAGGCGTGTTGGTTCTGTTTGTTCCTCTGTTCTTGGTTGTTTGCCATATGTTTGGATTAAATATTCATGTAAAGGCCTGAGATGAGTGAATATGCATGAGTAACATAGTGTATGAATTGTAAATGATGAGCTTGGCATGATCTTGGCATGTAATGAGTATAAAATGGTTGGTTATAAAAGTGATCATGGATTGAGTATGAGCATGAAAGTTATATTGATTAATGGAATATGTGTTGGTTTGGTTAGGACGTAATTCCACGATGGTTTCGTGGTGGTGCCTCATTGGTTAGGGCGTAATTCCATAGGTCTCTAGGTGAGATCTCATGGTGGTGCCTCAGTTGGTCGAGATGTAATTCCATGACCCCTGTTAGTGAGAGTTCATGGTGGTGCCCCATCTATATAATTTAGTAAGGATTCAAGGTAAGGTTGCATTCTGACACTCTAAAGAGTCAGTTAGTCTCACATAAAACGTACTGACTCTAGTGGTGATAGTAGCAACATGCATGAAACTCATTAAAGGTTAACCTTGTGTGTGGGGGATGAAACATTGTAACATTTAGCTCAGTAGAGCAGGGAAGTCCACCACAAGTGCAAGCATCCCCTGAATCCGACTAATTATATGTATCTGAATGAGTCATGTCTGAGTCTTAGTGTATTGTTTGCAAGTCATAACATGATTGGTTGATATATGTATCTTGAACTATGAAATTGTATGTAACTGTATGATAAACCATTTTTTTGGCTCTAGCTTACCCTTTTGTTTGTTGTATGTTCTTTTTATGTGGTTTTCTCTTTTTGCGATGATCATCAATTTATTGATGTGAGCAGATGCGAGAAATCCTCGTGGTCAATAAGAGAATAGTGACTCCTCTGCATAGCCCGCCTAGGCTGGATTCCGCTTATTTGGGTTTTTCTTTTTGGGCTATGGCCCATGTATTGTCTCGTTATTGGGCCTTATATTTTTGAAATATTGTTAATCCCTTATTAGACGTTGTTAATGACATCGTAGTGTGCTATAGTTCATTCTGATTTCTTTTGGGATAACTATAAGGAGTAGTGTCTATACTCCAAGACTTTGCCTATTATATTATCTGTGTGACATTTCCTTTAATAAGGATTATTAATTAATATGGGGTGTTACATTAAAACTTGTTACTCAAGCTTAAGCTTCTAACTCTTATTTAAAAAAAAAAAAAATTATTCATAAAAGATTCTCATTAACAATCTAAACATACTTTGATGCCTAGTAAATATTCATCTTTGTCCCATGACCGACCCATGCAATCACCACAACCTGCACACAACCTGCAACCAAAATATAAAGTAAACTTAAGATAAAAGATAGAGAAACTTACTCAAAATTGACTTTGGATTGAATTGAAGTGCTCTTCTCCATGATCACATGATCACAGGTGGGTTTTGATTTAAGACGAACAAAATTTAAAAAAAAAAGATAAAAGCAAAATATTTTAGAAAAATAATGATTCTTGTAGAATGAAATTTGAATATATTTTTTCCATTTATAAACTTTTCAACTCAATTCATTACTTTGTCTCTTATTTAAACCAATTATTCTATCAAATATGATAACTACTTAATTACCATCATCATCATCATTACTACCATCATTTTATTATTTTCTTTTTCTATTATAATCATATTCTATTCTAAAATTTTACTATTATTTTTATTACCATTAATATATATATATATATATATATATATATATATTATTAAAATTTTTTTTTTAGACATATTTTCTATATGTTAAACAAAACTAAATTATCTATCGGCGTGTTTTTATATAGGTTAGCATATAATTAATAAATAACAAAATTGAATAAATATATATTTTAACATATTATAATAACAATAAAAAATAGTTATTATTTAAATATACTTAAAGAATTTTTGTAGTCTTGATTTTTTTAAAATATAAGATCTACTTTATTTTACTAAATGAATTCCAATAAATATATAGGCTACACCCTTTTCATTAGAGGTTGCAATGTGGGCCGACTTGTTTAGGTTCGCTTTGCACTTAGCTTGTAAAATGCAAGTTAGGTTAGCCCTCCACTTTGAAAATGTGAGCTAAAATGTTTGACCCGCTCACATAGATTCTGGCTCACGGGCCTGCGAGCCAACCTTTTGCTTTTTAGTTTCTTGTGATAAAACTTTCAATGTTCTACAAATTGAAAAACTTTAACAAGTTCACAAAATTAAGTAGAGACTTTGAGGAATTGAATGATAAATTGATAATCCAACATCTTCATCATATCCATATTCATACTTTGACATGCACAATGAATTCTTGAAATTTTAGCATATTTAGAAATACATAACACTGGTATTTCCCACTCATACAAGAATTTGAAATGTTTACGCACCATATACAAGTGGAAGTTTTTTTAAGCATGTCGCAGGCTGGTCCGCCCCTATGTGCGACAGGCCTAAAACCTCAATCCACAATGTAGCTTTTGGGTTAACCCACGCGACCCAGTCCACCTTGTCATCCCTACTTTTCAGAAAAAAATTTTTTGACTTGAACTTGATGAAAGTTAGGCCTTAATTCCTCATTAAGTAATTTTCAGCCACTGCTTCCTACATCCCCTATTTTTGACCTACACCCCATTCAATATGCGAGATGTCTCCATTGCCTTTGTGAGTTTTTAATTTTATTCTATATTTTTTGGGTTTAACTCATTTGGTCTCTGTTTTCGTAAAAAAATGTGACATTGTCTTCTAGTATTTTTAGTCTCAATTTGATCTCGATTTGTGTAAATTGATATAATTTGTTATTGATTTGTGAAAAATTAATATAATTTAGTCATTTCTGTTAAATTTATTGAAACTTATGATGCACAGATACGATATGTGTATCGGATACAACACGTATTCAATACGTCAATACATTTATTTTCAAAATAATAGGATACGATATGTGATAGATACGTGATATATGAATATTGAAAAATGTATAATAATTTTTACAAACATAATAAATATATGATTGTTAATGTGTAAATCCAATTTTCTTAATTAGAGACTAATTATTTTGGTAGCCAAAATCTGGTAACTAATGTTAGTGACCAATTTAGAAACCAATTCATAATTAAAACTATTTTAATTATCAATTTAGAAACCAATTATAATTTTTTTGAACTATTTTAGTTGTCAATTTGGTCACTATACAGTGACTAATCAATTCTTATCACTAAAATTGGTCACTATTCAAGGATTTTATTGTAGTGTACTATGACTTTGTAAATTAGATACTTCTTTGATAAGTATCATTAGAGTATCCTAAAGTATCAGACACGATACGTGTTGAACACGGATACGTGACCCAAGTTGAAGTATCGGTGCATCATAGATTGAAACGAATCAATGATTTTTCATCAAAATTGAAGTTGTTAATAAGGATAATTTGTTTTTGTGTGTGTTATTAACATAATCCCAGTATCAAATTTGGTGAAAAATACATAATCCATTTCAATAAATTTAACGAAAATGACCAAATTGTATCAATTTTTCAAATAATAGAACAAAATTGTATCAACTTTTATAAATCAAAATCAAATCTAGACTAAAAAAGAACCGGAGACCAACTTGACATTTTTCAAAAAAAAAAAAACAGCAAATGAGGAATTAATCCATTTTTTCTCTCGTATCGTCCTTTCTCGCTCCCGTTGCGCAACCTATTCTCTTTCACCTTCCCATCCACCTATCTTGTGCAGTCATCTCTCACCGTTGTGTTTCTCCACATTTACTATTCTGAATTGGTTTTTCTGATGAACAATATTTATATTCCGAAATATTCTTTCTGGATAACAAATTGAGGATATATTGAAGATATATTTTCTGGATTGTAGAACGTAACCTTCCAGAAATCTGAATCCGGAACACAGTATGCACCTCCCATTATTCTAGATTTTATTTTTCTAGAATGTTCTTCCAAAACACCAATTCGAAAGCATATTTTCAAACTCTTCGGTAGGCTGAACTTCACATTTTGAAACACCTCCACGAGCTCCACCATACCTTGTCGGAATGATTCTTTTCTAAGTTTCAGCCACCAGCACAACACAACGTCTTCTATGAAAGACACCGTTTCAAAGAAAATCTAGAGGGCAAAAACTGGAGTTTCCAATCCTATGAGGTGCAATTAGAAATTGGAGGAGTGCAGGAAGTAACCGCCCTTTATTTTCACCCATCAATGTGTTGGATTGGTTTATTTGACCCTTCACTTTATTTTTTTTATGAATTGTTTCGTTACATATTATTTTGTTGACCATGATACTTTTGTAAATTATTATGAATTTCTTATTGTTTTGCATAAGAATGATATTATTGTGATCGGGACGTTATGATCATATTTAGGTGATTTTAATAAGTCATCAAACTTTTTTCTGTAACATCATTATTAGTAGTGGATCAACTTGACCACTAGTAATATATTAGAATTGGATTAAGTTAAGATTTTCAATGCGATCTTAAAATGGACGCAATTTTAATTCCTTTCATAGATAATAACAAATTAAATTGAATTAGCCCGTTTTTACATCATTAAATCTATAAGATTACAGAAAAAAAAATATATCATTAGTCATTTATATGCTTTTTCCCCTCAAGTGGTATTATAATTTGTTACAATTAAATTATTGTTTTTTTCGTGAATAAACATAAATTATATTCATTTTTTTTCATGTTAACATTAATTTGGATGTAAAAAAAAAGTAACAAAAAACTTCTGTAGGAAATTGATGATAAATATATAGTTTTTTAATAACTGTGAAAAACATTAATTCGATCTGTTAAGTATTTAAATCTTTGGCTAGATAATAAACAAATAGTCTCGGATAGAATTGTATTTAGTTATAGTGGCAGATCTTCAATCAATATTTTGAGATGTTAAAATTTTGGTTAAACTACTTTTATAATTTATTTTTTCGTTCAAAAATGTCAAGTTGATTCTCTAATTATTTTTTAATCTTAATTTAGTCCCGTTTTTAAATATTGATACAATTTCGTTATTTTTGTTAAATTTTTTGAAGTGGAACAATGATTTTTTATCAAAATTGACACATGGATTATGTCAATTACACCAACAAAGCAAATCATCCTTATTCACAACCTCCATTTTGATGAAAAAACCTTAATTTGATTCAAAAAATTTAACGAAAAAAAGACCAAATTACATCATTTTTCCAAAAATTGGGACTAAGTCGAGACTTAAAAATATTGGAAGACCAACTTGATATTTTGAACGAAAATAGAATCCGAAAGAGTAATTCCAAATTTTTTATATAAACTAATAAAAATATTGTATTTACTTTTTTATGATAATAAAAAAGTAAAATTATAATAATAATTATTATAATTAAAAAATTAAATATAAATTATTTTATAGTTTTATAATAATTAATTTTTTAAAAATAATCAAATAAAAAATAGTTAAATTAAGAAAATGATCACTTAAAAAATAATATTAATAAAATAATTTTTTTTATGTAAAAGGTAAAATTGAAAAATAAATATGGACAACAAAAAAATTCTTTATATATAAATATAGATGTATAATTCTTTTTTAGAATATTAAATATGTAAAATATATTAAAAATATATTTAAAATAATATAAATATCTAAAAAAATTGGGGGGCCATTAGTCACTACTATGGTTCGCCGTTGCTAGCCATTATGGACTGGTTCTACAAATCACTAAAGTGGATTGGGGTCCTAAATCCTTTAGAGTATTAGATGCTTGGAAGCAATTAAATGATTTTAATGATATCATAAAGAGTTTTTTAGAGCAAGTACCAAATAAATGGCACATGTTTAATGTTATGAAGGAGAAACTAAAAATGCTCAAAAAGAGTTTAAAATTGTGAAACAAAGAAGTGATTGGGGAAATAAATAGGAAGAAAAATAGGTTTAATTACTCGTATGGTACCCACTTTGGTAGGAATGTGTCAATTTGGTACCCGCTGAAAAAAAAGTGTCAATTGCGTCCCCACTTTTGAAAAAGTGCATCAATCAGGTCCCTTTCAGAAAAAATAATTAACGCCGTTAACAGCAGGCCACGTGTCACTCTCACGTTTTTTTAATTTTTAAAATTTTTTTTTGTAAAAAATTTTTGTTGCCACGTGTCAAGTCCCTATTTTGACACGTGGCAATGTCAGTGCCACGTGGCAGGATAATGTCACGTGTGACAACTGTCATTGTACTGATTCCAATTTAGTACCCATATGTACCTGATTGTTTCAATTTAGTCTCCACTTTTGTGCCTTTAGTTCAATTTTATCCCAATGTTTTTAAATAATTGAAGAAGATTTTTTAAGTCAATTTTTTATAAGATTAAAAATAATTAAGCATAAATATTTTTACAACATTAAGTACTATGATATTTATATTAAAATTTAGTTGTACAAAAAATGTTATACTAATAGAACAATATAATCATCTACTTTTTTTTTCAAAGTAAAACAATATTGTTTCTGTCGAATTCAAGACCAAATCTATTATTTGTATAAATGTTATACTAATATTTTTTTATTAAAAATAACTTTTTAGTATATTATGTTATTGTATATTATTAACCCATATCTTGTCAATGTATTCTTTGACCACTAAATTTTAAGATAAATATAAGTACTTAATTTTGTAAAAATAATTATACTTAATTAGTATTAATCTTATAAAAAAATGAATTAAAAAATATACTTCAATTATTAAAAAAAATTAGGACAAAATTGAACCAAAAAGACAAAAGTGGGTACTAAATTGAAACAATCAGATACATATGGGTACTAAATTGAAATAAGTACAATGACAGTTGTCACACGTGGCATTATCCTGGCACGTGGCACTGACATTGCCACGTGTCAAAATAGGGACTTGACACGTGGCAACAAAAATTTTTTACAAAAAAAAATTAAAAAAAAATTAAAAAAAATTAAAAAAAATTAAAAAAATGTGAGAGTGACACGTGGCCTGCCGTTAACGGTGTTAATTATTTTTTTCTGAAAGGGACCTGATTGATGCACTTTTTCAAAGATGGGGACGCAATTGACACTTTTTTTTCGGCGGGTACCAAATTTTCACACTCTTACCAAAGTGGGTATCATTTGAGTAATTAAACCAGAAAAATATAATAGTCACAAAAAATAAGAGAGTTAAACATCATGGATGAGAATTGTGGATTAAATGAGAATATAAGAAGGCGGAGATGGGAAATGTTCGCTAAACTTACTAAAATAAGTTTTTACCAAGAATCCTTAGAAAAACAAAAGGCAAGAACAAAATGGATTACTTAGGGGGCTCTGACTCTAGATTTTACCATTCTACAATTAATTGGAGGAGAGTGAAAAATGGGATAAAAGGTTTAAACATACGTGGGAATGGATTGAGGCACCTAAGATGGTGAATGATGAGATCAAAGGCTTTCTTAATAACCATTTCAAAGATAGGGAGGAAATTAAACTACAACCGGATGGACCTTATCCTTTGATGAAAATACAAAATCTTAACAACAATTCTATAAAAGAAATCTGCAAGGCAGTGTGGGATTGTGAGGGCAGGAAAAGCCCCAGGACCAAAGAGGTACAATTTCAATTTTATTAAAAACCATTGGAAGTTCTAAAAGATGAAATAATAAAAGCAGTTAATGACTTTCATACTCAAAGAACATGGCCTATAAGATGTAATGTAACATTTATTACTCTCGTACCGAAAATAGAAAACCCGCAAGAGTTAAAGGAATATAGGTCAATCTTCTTGGTAGGATGCTTATACAAAATAATATCAAAGTTATTAGCTCTTCCTAGTGTAATAGATAAAACACAATCAACTTTTCTAGTAATCTTTTAGTTAGTGTTTTAGTTGCAAATGAGTTGCGGATGAGATAAGAATTAAGAAAAAATGTTACTTGGTTTTAAAGGTAGATACAAGAAAGCTTATGACTCAGTTAGGTGAGATTTTTTAAATCATACAATGGAAAAAGTAGGGTTTTGTGAGAGATGGATTAAATGGATCAGAGGACGAGGATGAGGATGAATACATATCCATCCCATCCTCATTCCCATACCCGTCATATCTTCATTTCTATTTAAATTATTAAAATACTCATAATTTATTAAGTATTCTTTCTTTTTTGGGTTGTCATGAAATTCATTCACAATTATGTTCAAATGTGATAAATACCAATTAAATATATTTTATTACTCACATTTGAATATTTTTACTCTTTTCTAATATTTTTATTTCTTGTATATTTTCTTTTCACATGAGAATGTTTAACATTGTCAATTTAAGTGTAATAGTATAAACCCATATACTAGGTAATATAAAAACCTTATATTTTTATTCTATTATTAATTGTTGTTTCGTTTGAAGAACTATTTTGTTTTGCTAAAACAATTTCTATCATCTCTTAACCATGCGACTAGGTTGATATTTGAAAAGTTTTCTTAGATCTTTAAGATTTTTTTCATCTAATCATATTCTTAACTATACATTTATTTTCCTTTGCGCGATTTCATCCAACAATTTATCAAATTGTTTCCATTAGAACATTTTTTTAATATTTTTCTTTGTATTTTATTTTTTATCATGCAGAATACTATTTTGATATTTTTTATATAATTATTTTTATTTTCTAACCAATTATCATACACTTAGTTTTATCATTATAATTGTATAAATAAATTTTATTTATTTTAATATAATAATTTAATGTAACTGTCATGAATTTTTTTATCACCATCAATATATATTAAAGTTCAAGAGATGAAAGATTTATGTTAAATTACAGTTATCAATAGTTTAATATTTCTTCTTTGTGTGATTTTGATCAAGTAATGTATTATGATCATTATTAGTGTACAAAAAAAAATATATTTCATTAGAATTTAAAAAATTGAAGTAAACATACATTTAAAATATTTTTTAATTTAAATATTTGATTTCCTTTTATAAGTTTAAAAAATATTTTTAAATTTTATAAACTGGGTAACATCAACGTCTGCCAATTTTAATAAATGTTTTGGCTTTCATGAACTTTTATTTGGTATTTTAATTTGAAATGTATACAATTATAATTTCTTTCTAAATATTTAATATTGAAGAAACAAAAATAATTTCCTTTTAATATTGAATATTTGATAATATTATGTTTGGCTTATCATGAATTTTTATTACTTTATAAAATTTAATTAATTAATATTGAAACAGTAAGAAAACAGGTACGGGCACGATTACAAGTATATACTCGTTACTCGATGGAGATGAGAATGAGTTAAAAATTTGATACCCATTGTATTTGGGCATGAGGATGAGGATGAATATTTTTCTCGATGAATATGGGATAGTGAAACTCGTCCATGTCCCGCCCGATTGCCATTCCTATTGGAAGGATTTGAAAAAAGTATGTGGTATTGGAGCAAATGGTTTGATAAAAATATTACATGGAATATAGGAAATGTAACAAAAATCAAATTTTGGGAAGATAGGTGGACTGATGAAATATCACTTGCTGAAAAATTCCCCGGGTTATATAGTAATAATTAGAAAATGATTACTCAAATAATATTAATAATAATAAAAACATTATAATAATAATAATTAGAGTAATAATAATACTGACATGTATATAAATCAATGTATATTAAACAGAAATATAATACTATTAATAATAAAATTATTATAATAATAATAAATAATAGATAAAAATAAATGAGGTAAGAAGTAGAAATATCCTGGGTCACCGGTGGAACTATGATATGACAGGGGGGAGCCACGGCTCCCCCACTTTTTTTTTGAATTTTTTTTTATATATATTTATATATTTTTTAAAATTATATTATATATTATTTATATTAAGATTATATTATGGAAAATTATAATAAAAGATAAAATAAAAAATTTTAACAGAGACATTAATTTATAAAAGAGATTAGGTTTTTTTTTTCTAACTATAAGATCTTTCCACCATGTAAATTATCATGAAAGTGTGTGAAGAGAGATAAATACAAAGAGATAGATTGGGAAATAGAGGTTGAAAACACATAGATTGAGATTCATGTATACATTCTTGCACGATCTCTCACAAATGAAGGTTAGTATCTTATTATGATTTATGTATGTTAATTAGTTTATGATACTTTTTAGGATGTTTCTTCCAAATTAAGTTTATTCCAAATTAATATAAACCCTAATTATGATTTTAGGGATTCTTTTATGAAATTGGTATGAACCCTAATTATAATTTTTTCCTAAATTATTATAACTCTTAATTATGAAATTTAGGGATTTTGTGTTTTTCGTCACCTATGGTAATTTTTTTTAAGTTTTGAATTTATACAATATTTCTTATTTAATTAAAGTAGTATGAGTTTTGTTATGTTTTGTAGTGTGATAATTGTGATTTGTGAATATAAATTTTATTTTTTCTAAATAGGTGAGAGGTGATAAATTTATATTAGAAAGATTATGATAAAAAGTAAAAAAAAATGATTCCTTTTTTTCAAAGAGGAAGGTTTGTGATGAAGATGAAAAAGAGATGCATTTACGTTAACTAAACCAGAAATTTAATAAGAACCAAGAATTTAAGACAATATCAAACAAATCTCTAAAGTTCTCGGAGTTACATATAATGAATTTAAAAATTCATTAGAACGTGATCTGGAAAAACGACATCAAATTTTACAATACCACCAAATCAAATCGATGAGATACGAATGACTTATCTAAAATAGTATTCATGAATTGGTATCATGATATAATAGCATGATATAATAGTGAATGATAGTAATATTTTTTTTGAATTCTACTATTATGTGTGTTTGTTTTAAGGAGAGGAAATGAAGAGAAAAAAATGAATAGTTTTTTTTCTAAAGAAAAATTATATATAACAAATCTAATTTGACCCCCTACAATTTTAATCCTAGTTCCGCCACTGTCCTGGGTTGAGGCACGCATAACGCTATCCTTATGAACACCCATGTCTTAAAGATTAAAGATAATTTAGAGAAGAAAAGAAGAACACTTTTAAGAGAACTCTAGTGTTAATTGTGTATGTTGTTGTCTTTTTGTTATTGTCTCTTTCCCCATGCACCTGTAACCTGTATGGTATTTATAGATAGAAAATGGAGACAAAAGAGTAAATTGTAATAAAAATATAACCGTTAGCCATAAAAAACATTAATCCATAAATTAAAAATCTATAAAAATTTCAGTAACAATAGAATTTTTATTTTAATTATTTATTTTTTAAATTATAATAAAATATTTCTAACAGTAACTCTATTATGAAACAAGCAACAATATCAGAAATGAGTGTATGGAATCATTTTATATGAGAATAAAAAATAAGGTGGAGGAGGGAGTGATTGAGTGAGAGTTAGCATATGTAAATATATTGAGACAAGTATTAATAAAGTATGCACCATAAATATAGGGACATGATTCTTGGAAATGGAAAGGGGATAAGTCAGATATGTATGATGTAAAATCTGCATACAAAATTCTACACAGTAATACTTGTGGTGATTTGCGTGAATCCTTCAATATGATATGGAACAGAAATGCAATCCTTAGTATCAAACATTTTATTTTTATTTTAAGAGTGAGTTTGAAAAGGGTTTTGTGAGGTCTAGAGTCAAATTTAGTGATTTATATTTTTATGACATGTACGAATGTTTCTTGTAAAACGGTTGAAGTACTCCAAATATTTATTTATTTATTCCATCTTTATTATCGATAAAAAAACAAAACTGTTTGTAAAATTGATTTTGAACTTAATTTATATTTTTATAGTATTTTTTTTTAAAACAATGCCAAACTATTTTTTATAACTTTTCATCCTATTGAGATGAAATTAATTTTAACTAACCATAACTAAACATCTAATTTGTATACTAACCATAACTAAACATCTAATTTTACAAAGTCACTTTAAAATGAATTATTTGACTTAATTATTTTGAATTGACTACCCATCCCATTGATGAATTGAACGGATATGCTTATTTAATTTTTCAAAAAGTATTAATTTAATCATTAATTTTTTTTTCTTCCATCTACTTTTCTTCATGAAAACTAAAACTAAATTACAAATTCGTAGGATCATCATAAAAAAAAATTATTATATAAATATGAATATAATGATTACGATATATATATATATATATATAATATCCATAAATGATAATTTTAAATATCATATTTATATTATAATATAAATACTAAATAATAATTTTAAATATATCAAAATAAAATATAAATAATGTTAAAAGTCAATGCAACAAATTTATTTTAAAACTTAAATTTCAAATAGACAAATTTAATTCAAAATCATCTTAAACTTAAAAGACAATCATTAAAATTAAAGTTTTGAATGAAAAATTTAAAGCATATTATCTATCCAAGTATCTTCTTTATCTCCATTCATAAAATTAATTTTGAGTTAAAAATGAGTGCTTTAATATTCTTGAAAAGAATAACAATATTTGATTAACACAATAAAACTAAAATTATATTTATATTGGCAAAATCAGTTTTCATGATTCTCAATTACCCTAAACATATTCTAGAATGATTTCAATTCTTTTTACCCAGCAAGTGTGGCTCAATAATTGACATAAAAGGGTGTTAACTTTTATTTATTTTTGTAAGCATAGGTTTTTGGGTTTTTGTGAGTTGTGAGGTTGAGCATTCTGCAAACTGAATTTTCATACTCAATATTTAAATGAGATGTATACGTATAACAAACAGTTTGCGTCATATCATATCTATGTGTACAACGCTAACAGACAACTGCACTTGAATAATTAAATTATGTATTTCTTCCGCTCATGTTTGTGGTTTCACAACTTTTCTACGATACAAAAAAAATATTGTTTATTAATTGAGTATCGCAATCATGCATTATATTCTATAATTTATTAACTTTGACCAGATCAATGTTCATTTCTTAATTCCATTTCAATTTTCTGTTTTTAGTATTACAATGAGTTTGCTAGACTAAATCATATATATAACCGACATTAACTAATTATAGGTTATAATTTTCAATTAACTTTTCATTTAATTTTTATTTGAATTTATCTAAATATGGGTTTAAATCTCATGTTGAGTACCGATAAAAAATTGAATACTGATAAATTCACTGTCTTAAAATTTAAGATTAGAAGTGATTTCAGTTCTTTATAGATAGATTGAATCAATATTTTATTAATATTGTAACTTTTTGGTGATACTCTCTCAAAAGATTCATCGTATATCTATATCACAAATTATCTTTTTGTATGGTTACAAAATGTATTTTATTAATTTTGCATTTTGTCTTCCTCAATTACACATGTCGTGTCGTACTTGAAGCTACATAAATCTACTAATCCATTATTAGAATTGTGGAAGAATTAGTTGAACGTTAAATAGTTGAGATTAAAGTTACCAAATCTACACCAACCCTTTTGTGCAAACGTGTTTCGTGAAATGCAAATGTGTTTTGTTTTTTTTTTTCTGCTCGAAATTGTTTTTTAACTTTATTTTGATTGTGTAGAAACATGTTTTTACAAGTTTTAAACAAGAGGGTTTTAAAAATAATGAACCCTAAGAGGTGCTTTAATTTAAATTTTAAGCTTATGATAGCAAAATAAACAATTTCATCTTCCTTTATGTGAAACTCACGATTTCTATAATACTAAATTTCTTTGACTTTTCTTTACCTTGTATGTAGAAGTTCTTAGAGTTTCCCTTTTCTTTTCGAATTCTTCAAGATAAAAGCTAGCGATTGATCCATAAAAACTTAAATTGGGTAACTTTTTTTTTCTTTTTCTTTTGAGTTGCACGTGAAATTGAGTAGTAGAGATTCAACCTCATTATTTTCATGTGGGGTATGAGTTGATAATATTTGTTTTTGTGAGTTTGAGGTTAAAGTTTCTTATATTCATTTGAATTGTAGTTGGGCTATTTGGTTTTGATTGAATGGTAGATGTTATCTAAATTTGATAAAATTTTCTTATGGATGTTAATAACCTAAAAATTGTTATACTTTAATTTCCTAAAATATAATATGATTTGGTGAAATCCAAATAGCTCGAACTTGTTTTATAAAGTCTTAATAATATATTTGAGTTAAATTTTCATGTTCTATAAAATGTTTAAAGTTGGAAACAAATGGGTGAAAATATGTTCGATTTTGAATAAAATGGATAAGAAAATAATTATTTCTGTTAGTGCCCATCAAAATATCCTTTTTTTTATATATATCTCTTAAAAATATTTTTTACAAGTTTTTTCTATGATCAAACATCAAGATTTGACTTTTCTAAATATACTGGAAATAAAAGAGCAGGTATTGATTGACGAGAGAAGATAAAATATTCTAATAAAAAAATGTAATACAAATTGTTCATTTTTAATTAACCATTGAAATTAGGTACTTGTCTTTAAATGAATTTGTCAATCTTGAGAAATAAATCTAAAACGCCATGCCATAAACACTTATAAAACTTTGAAAAAGCTCATATATTGTTTATTTTTAAATACTTATACTATGACATAAAAACTTTTATAGTCGTTTGTTTGAAAGAGTACACGAAAACTTATAAAAAGTTCATCAATTGTTTTCAGATTATTTAAACTAGTTTTGAAAAATAGCTTACTACTATGAAATATAAGGACTTATATATATAACCCTTCAACTAAATTGCTTATTCAAACGAAAAATCTAAGCATATGCGTAGTGAATAATTAATGTATTTTGGGAATGAAGAGGAATACACGACTTTTCCAATAACTATAGTTAAAAATGAGATTCATTCATCACTCCTAAATCAGCTCCACGTTTTGATGCGTATAATCGCGTTAGAAAAAAAAAATCAACAGTTATGAATAACAGTTGTCAAAAAAGCGTTTTAAAAACAAAAATAATCTAAACCCGCGTTTAAGTACGTTGGCGATGTGTTGTTAATCATTTTAGAAAAATGATTATAGATTATAGAAAAATAATCTAAACCCGCGTTTAGATAAATGAAGGCATGGTGATTGGGCCCTCAGAAAGAAGCTTATAGATTAAGTGTGATCCAAAATGAAGATAAGAAAATTATTTAAAAGTAGATCTCATTTTCACGTGAATGACTCTTTTCTACTTTTGTTGCAATCAGACAGAAATGTTTCCAACCTTTTCTGAACTTCCATTTCATTTTCACACCACTTCATTCAATTCCCAACTTTGCGATACCTTCTTCTAATATCGAAATAGGTGAGTTTATGAGTTATTCATCCTCACATAATCACCAACTTCCCAAGATTAGGTTTCCTTCTCACTTGTATATTTTAATTCATATCTATCTCTATCACACTTTTTATATTCATAAATGAACATTTGTAGTGTCAGATTAAATATGTATAAAGTATTTAATTACAAACTAATTTTTTGGTATCTAAAATAGTTTTTATTACAAATTAATTAAAAAACTAATTTTTTTATATCTAAAGTTTTAATAGTTAATGTTAGAAATATTCTGATTCATAAATTAATTATAATTTTTTTATTTATAATAAAAACTATTTTATATATCAATAATTTTTAGTTTATAAATTTTTTTATTATTTAATGGTTTTCTTTTAATAATATTAAATATAAAGATAAATTATAATATATGAGTTAGACAAAATTTTAATCTTTAAAATTGACTGTTATTTAATGATTTGTTTATAGTTTTTACATGATATCTCGGTGACGCTTTTTATATTCATAAATGAATATTTCTAATGTTAGATTAAATACTTTGTAAATAATTTCTTTAATAAATAATCCAATAAAGTGTGATATAACATAACCATTCAAGTAAATCTCATTAAAATATACTAATAATGTTTAATATCTAATTGAACCTGTAGAAAATTTACACAATTTATATATATATATATATATATATATATATATATATATTTTAAAAAAAAAATAACTAATATTTAAATTAAGGAAGTGGATGGAGGTTGATGAAAGTGGTGGAGGATGAGGGAGGTGGAGGAGAAAAACAAAGAGGGATTTCAAGATCAAATTTTAATACGTGACATTTTTAAAAGCTAACTTAATGAAATAGATTAAATTAACTATTTATTAAATATTGAAATTTATAAAGTGAATTATAGGTCTAAATATATGGACCAACTTAATAATAAAGTCAACATAAATATGTTTTCTTACGTTGTGATCACAATTTTATGGTATTTAAGATTGTCTACATGTTTCCTCGGTGAAATAGATAGTTCATAAGTATAGATACCACAATGTATCTCTAGTTCTAGCATACACTTTTTAAGTAAACAATATGATGATTCTAAATTCTCACACAATAAAAACTTGCTATTTGAAGTAACTCACTTTGTTGGAAAACGAACTTTATTCCACTACTTTAATGTCGTTACAATAATTCACACCACAAACAAGCTTATATAATCACATATATCAAGTCATGCATATAAACCAAACGTAAACAAATAATTACATAGCTCAACAAATTCGACAACATAACAACTATAACACAAGCATCCCACAAATTCAACCAATTTCCATCAATTATTCCATCACCTAAATTGAAATTGAAGTTATAATGTACAACAATGTGAAGAAAAATAAGCGCAACTCCAAAAATGAATAATTCTTGATTTTTCAATAAAACCATAATCAAATACAAAAGTAAGTTTGTTTATTTCATAATGTTTGTTATACACCTATATTTATATTTTAAGTTATTTTTGAATCTAATTTAATGTTTTCATATCGAAGGAATCCATTTCTATTCTCTAAACTATCTAAATCTAATTCTACATTATTGTAAAAGTGGAAGGCAATTTCAACACTCATGTCATATATTCTAAGTTATAAGTTTAAATGGTAAAAAGGAAGCCCTCTTGTCTGAAAAGATGTTTTAAATAAATCAGTCACAAAAAAAATCACAGTGTATGTTTGGTTGTTCTTCTTTTAATAATGGCTTTTCCCTTCACCTAACAAGGCCAACAACACTTAATTCATCTACAACATTTTATAACTCATTTTACTTGCAATTAAATTAGTGAAAACTTTTAAGAGACTTATATTTTTATTTTTCACTTCTTAATTCAATTGTGCTTTAATGTTTATTTTTTGACTCCATTTTTTATATTTAATTTAATTTTATCTTAGTCTTTCAAGAGTCTTAAATTATCCTAAAATAGAAACTTATAAATTTCAACACACACAAACACATCACATTCCTAAATATGGTGTTACACATACACTAGTATAGAAAAACCTTTTTATACAAGTTAAAAATCCTATATCGGTTCATGAACTGGTATAGAAACAGACAATATAGAAAGTTTTCACTTTTCTATACCAGTTCCATAACATGTATAAAAAGTTCCCTTTTTTATATCGGTTAAAGCCACAACCAATATACCTCATAAACTCCAAGTTTTAACCCTTCACCCATGCTCTTCACCATTAGAAACCACCTTCCATTCACCTTCATCAACATCAATCTCCATGATTCTTCGTCCTACATTTCCAACACACAACACATAAACACAAGCCAATATCTATAATCATTTTAATAAATGTCTCTTTGTACCAAACCAAAATATGCTAAATATCCAAACAATATAAAACACGGAATTCAAATTTGGTTCCAATTCCTCATCTAATAAACAAGCAACAAAAGACAAAAGCATTAGCCAGAGATAGGGAGAGCCTCACTAAAACCTGAACCTATGGTGCCTTAATGTTGTTGTAGTTGAAAGCATAGGGCACGAACTTGACGAATAGTAGAGAGAGCAACCCAGGGAACCTTACGGAGGAGAGGAGCAAGGGTTTTCTCCTACAGGTAGAGCTATTTCTGAACGAGGCAATAATGACACACAAAGGTTTCGACGACTTGGTAGCGTGAGGCAGAGGCCATCATTACAAATTAACCACCACGCAAGCCTCTAAGCCTCATCATCATTGACCTTACAGGAGATCGTGAGAGCCCATCTCCATATCTACACTACCACGAACGACATCAACAACGTAGCTCCATCACATTAGATCTTCACACTCCAACCATCGCATGTGTCGTCGGGAATTGCAGCTACACCATTCGTGAAGACAAACAAATGTGGTGGGAGAAAGAGCTTTGGATGTAGTAGTGACGAGTATCAGTGAAAAGGCTAGCAGGATGAGATGATTGGTTCTTTGGATTGAGGTGGAGGTTGGGAGAAGAAAATTTTGGGTTAAGAAAAAAGGGAACTGAATGTGAAATGAGGTGTGGGTGTTGGGTCGAGAAAAAGAAACCCTAAACACCCTCTGTTTTTTTTTGTTTAAAAATAAAAAAAAAACTACTTTCTTCATCGGTTATAATTAGAATCGATATCGAAAGTCTTCTTAAATATTACAAAAGTATTACCATTTCACTTTCTATATTAATTCTAGCTCTAACCGGTATAGAAAATATCATATTATTTACAAAATTGTCACCACATCATTTTCTATATCTAGTGAATTAGAACCGATATAATATATTGCTATAAAAAAAGTGTTTGTTTACACTAGTAATATTTACTTTTCTTGGATTTTGTTGATCTGTATACATCCACAGTTGAAGTGTTTAGATTTCTTAAACTCGTAACAAGCAACATGTGATTTCTTATCTTTGATCTCTTATTTTTGTTGAATCATTTTTTGCCTATAATCTCTTTTTATTTTCAACATGTGGTGCATTTTACGTGAGATGAAGGAAATTTCATCATTTACTTCACAATGAACATCATATGAATATTTGTCTATAGGTTCTTCTACTATGAGTTCATTAGTTGAGGTGAACAACGATAATCTTCTCCTTCTTGATCACACCATCTTATTCTAGCTCTAGTTTACACACCTTTAACATTCGAATAAGCTCTTCATGAAACATGTTTCTTGGATTTGGACTATTTTAATGGTTATAACTTGTGGTCTCCATAAGAACTCACCCTAAGAAATATGTTGTGATACCAACACCAATAACAATTGGGCTTTTAACAACAATTTAAAAGAACTTCCAAATAGAGTCTTAGAACTATTGTTAATCCAACTGTCGTGAGTTTGCATTTTTAATGATAGTTAAATGACACTATGTCATGTGGTATCAAACCAACAATGATAACGACTAGCGATGACATTGTTTAATAGTTCTTTTTAACAATGGTGATTTAGTGAGCAACCAGTGACGACACACTTAAAGTGATGATGATTAATGGCGACGACATTCAAAGGGTCAACGACTACAAGCTTCAATGGCGATGGCACAAAGTTCGACGAGGGAAGAAACCACTCCATGCAAATAAGGAGTAATCCCACACAAAAAAGCAACAACCTTGGTGGGAAGACGACCAAAGAGCCTTTGTGGTACGAAGACTGGCAAGCTTGGAGGTGCGACATGTTGCAAGCTTGAAGGGGTGGTGTGTAGAGAAAGTAAATTGGAAAGAAGAAAAGGAAGAATTCACACAAAAAAGAAAACCGTGAGCACGAAAGTGAAAAAGAAAATCTTCTTAAGAAACATAATTTTTAATGACAGTTAGTCACAAAACCGTTGTCGTATGTAAGACTTTTAACGATGGTTCTCAATAGAATCGTCATCGCATGTCTTGATATAACTTTTAACAATAGTTCCCTAGTAAACCATCATTAAAAAAATTCACAATAATTACAATATTTTCACTACGTTTTTTTTTATGACGATGTTTCTATAAGTGCAACTAAAAGAAAAAGTTATCTATAAAAACAAGTAGACAAAGGTTTGTATAAAGCTTAAATGAAACATTGAGTAATTTTTCAAATCATGCAATTAGATGCTTAAAGGGGTTGATTAAAGGTTTCATAAAAGCATTCAAATTTTTTTTCCAAAACATGTTTAGAAATGGATAAGAGAAACATTGTTTAAGTAATATGATGAGACATTAAACACTTTTGGTTTATAACTAGTCCACCCATAACTTCTGTGACATTTAGTTTTCTAGTCTAAATTTCAAAGAGTTTCACTAAAATATTTATAAGTATTTTTCATTATCATTTTTTACTTACATGATTACATAACGCCTTTCTAAACTATACATCAATAAAGTTATTTTATACATGGTTTCGTGTTCAATTGAGTGGATATGAAATAAAATAACCATTTTTCACACAAGTGTGAAATATGTACAGTGAAATCATACTATTTTGTAAGTCGTCTAATAAATGATTTTTCTTAAGAACTAAAAGCTTTTAAATGATGAAATAATAAGAGCTTATGCACGTAAATGATTTTTTCGTGAATGTTTCATAAGATCTTCATGTGCATGACAAAATTATATTTATAAATATCACAAAAGATCTATTATTATGACCCAATGTTTTGGTCCACATGACATCAATTGTCTCTTGGTAGAGGTTAGGTGAACCAAGTCACAATCGAATTGTGGTGTTTGAACTATTACATTCATAAGTAAAAAGAATTGCGTCCTAATTATGAGTTGTAACTTTTGACCTAATGGTAAACACTTGATCTAACAATTGGTTTCAAAATCATTATCTTTGGTTGTTGGTTAATTGTCCATGAAGGGCAACTTACGTCTATTTAGACTATAAATAATCTTATTCACATTCAATAAACTTATTAAATATACCAAAATTTGATATTATTACTAAAACTCAGAATAATTTGTTAACAATTGTGAAATTTATATCTAATTGTCTATTCTTAATAAGTTTCGCATCTTAATATACTAATTTACATAAATTTCAAACTTTTGATAAAATATATTTTGAATAAATTTTGAACTTATAATACATTTATATTTGCCGATAAACTATTTTAATAACAATTTTTTACTTTCAATTATTACACTTTATGTATTATGTCTATTACTATATATATATAATTACTTTTAATCAAATATAACGTAAAAATGTCATACATGTACGCAAATATCTTACTTTTATTGTATTGACGGTTAAAGAAGAATATACTATAAAAGTTATAATATTAAGTAAAATGTTAAAATAATAAATTAGTTTATAAATATATATTTATAACTATGTACAGATATATTATGTATCTTGTTTCTTGTTTTTTCAATTATAACTTCTTCATAACTACTTTTTATTTAATTTTAGAAAATTATTCTTAATATAAAAATTATTTTTCAGTTTTATAATTTTAGTAACTACTTTTTTTATTCAAATAATTATTTATTATAAGAAAATAATTATTTTTTTATCATTATAATAGATATTTTTTCTAAATTTAAATAATTACTTATAATAAAAAAAATTTACACAATATAACTTATAATATTTTTTATTTCGATAACTAAAATTTATTTTATTTTTAATTATATCTATAACTATATATACTTTTTGTTTATTAATTTTATCCTTTTACTTATTATTTCTAATTTTAAATAATTTTTATAAATATTTATAAAATGGATAGCATATTTATAAACAATATGGTTATGAAAATAAACAGTATATATATAAAATATAAAAATAAAATTATTGTGTATCACTATTAACATTTTATGTCTTAAAAAAGGTAAAATTAAATTAGTCATAAAATTAATAAAATTGTTTCTAACGAGTGATGAAAAATAAATAAAATTATATATATATATATATATATATATATATATATATATATATATATATATATATATATATATATATATATGTCTATGTTTTTTTA
>Ga0214542_1001317_pt1 | contig 50577 bp, 14 predicted proteins | sample CNSS1metaG_FD_160096 | JGI IMG/M metagenome (GOLD analysis project Ga0214542, IMG submission 160096) | Root nodule microbial communities from cowpea collected in UCLA plant growth center, Los Angeles, California, USA - CNSS1 | ecosystem: Host-associated > Plants > Roots > Nodule | place: USA... | reverse complement strand
GCTTAGAATAGTGAGATGTGGTTCTCTATTTTACTATATAAGAGACTCTATGTAAAGCTTTAAGATACACCAGAAATACAAATACTTCCTAGTGTAGTCGTGGACGTAGGCATACACATTGTACGCCAAACCACGTTAAATTCTCTGTGTCTATTTTTCTCTCCTTTATTCTTTCCTTTATTGCTTTGTTCCTAACAGGTTCATCAAGGTTGATCATGCTATTGGTTGATCTTTTGTAATGTTTGTTACATATCGGGTGATATTTGTCCTTTTCTTGTAATCTTAATTGAAAATCTTGCATTAGTGTTTTGGTGTGTGTAGGTAATTGAGTGTTTTCTTTACCTAGTGTAGAGCTTCTTGAAGGATGTTTCAAGAATTATTTTTAGTTTTCTTGTTTTATTTGTATAGATGCTCTTATAATTGGATAAATCAAGTTTTCTAGTAAAAGATCTAGCTCAAATTATTTGGATCAACTAAATGTAGATTCAGAAAGATCGAAGCAATATAAAATTTATTGTGTGATCTTGAGTTTTTTTCTCCCATTATCTTGGATTTTTGTTATTTTTGGTGTTCATTACCAATTGCACTCAATTTTCTCCTATTATCAATTATTTTTAAGCAAAATTTTTAATGAAAATTTTAAAGATCATTTTACATCGATCAACATAATTAAAAGTAATAAATAACTATAATGAAATAATAATAATAATAATAAAGAAATATTATTGGTGTGTTACATAAACTTACCTCAAACTCCATCCAAACTCATCTAACTTACACATTAAGTGAACAAAGTTTAATTTAGATGACATTTAAAAACCTATATTTTCAACTATACTGAGATTGAACCAATGATTACCTAGATTAATTAACCTTAACTATTTTGATATTCATTTATAAAAATTAGGTTATTAACATTTTTTTTTTAATTTAAATGTTGAAATATACACTTGGTCCCTATTTTCGTTCAATTTTGTCAATTTAGTTCTAATATTTTTGTTTGATCAATGAGGTCCAATTTTTGATACTTTTGTTCAATTTGCTCCCTTTTTTCTAACTATGTTTAAATTATTGACGGTAATGAATAGTGATTGTGTCACTTCGTAGTTTTTTTTTTTGAAAAAATGTCCATGTGTCAACCAACAACATGCCACTTGTCAAAATCAATCTTTTTGTATTCAATTTGATCCTTATATTTATTATTTTTGTTAGAGTTGTCAAAATGGGTTGGAACCCACGAGCCAACCCGGCCCACCACGGGTTCGGGCTGGGTTAGGTTAAAAATTTTTTACGAATTTTAATACGAATTAATTTTTTACCCGGCCCACCTAGAACCCAGCTCTCCCAGGTTGAACCCGGGGTAAGTCGAGTTGGCTCACCAACTAGCAAATAAAGGACCACACATTGATATTTTTGTGATTTTGGTTTGTAGTTGGAGTTTAACATCCTTTTGATTGCATTTGGATTTTATTGAAGTTTATTTATATTTTAATCAGAATTGTAATTTTTTTTAGGTTGAAGAAAAAAAAGAAAAAATATATATATATATATATATATATATTTAATTAAATGAGTCAGTGAATCAACTTATGGTGGGTCGGACCGAGTTCAAATTTTTTTGGCTCACTAATAAGTGAACCGAGTTGGGTTAACTCACTAAATGGTCAACCCATGATGGGTCGAGTCAGGCCGAGCCGAGTTACCCGTTTTGACAGATCTAATTTTTGTTCAATTTAGTCACATTTTTTTAAATGGAGCAATTTTTTTCATCTCCAGATTGAGACCAAATTTAATTATTATAAAAGTTATAATGATTTTTTTATTAAAATTCACAATATAAATTTTATATAAAAATTAAATTTGGTCTCAATTTGGAGAAGGACAAAATTGCTCCATTTAAAAAAAATAGGATGAGATTAAACAAAAATAATGAGTATAGAAACTAAATTGAATATAAATCATTGATTCTAACGCATGATACACTAGTGGGTGGACATTTGGACATTTTTTCCAAAATTAAAAATAATTAAAAACAAAAAAATCATGAAGTGACACGTGACCATCATCATCGTTTATTACCATTTATTCTTTAAATGTCATCAACAAGATTAATTTAAATACAATTTACGAAAATTTGGACCTGACCCAAAAAAAATATATTATAACTGAATTGATACAATTAAATAAAAATAAGTAACTAATGTGTGTTTTAAACTAATTTAAATGTTCCGTTATTAATACTTGTTGCTACAAAAGTCTTAGTCTACATTTCTTTCATATTTTAAAAAAGATATAATTTTCTTTAATTGAAATAAATAATCAACCTACAAAAAGAATAAAAACTTCATATTTTAATTTCTTTGGTGGGCACGAAAGAGTAAAAGTTGCCCTTGTCATGTTTAATAAAATATTTTCAAAATTTATCATTATACAAAACTAATGAAATTTGATTTAAATAATAAATGTTCACGTACACACATTAAAAACATAATAACAGTTCTTTAAATTAATATATTTAAAACCATCCTCGATGTAGTTGCTTATAAAGACTGTCTAAAGTCAAATAATAGCGTTCAATAATATTTTCCAACAGAATGAATGATGTGATATTATTAAGAAAAAGCATATTTTGAAGGAGAGAAATTAATAGAGAAAATATGGAATTCATTTTAAGACTTACAAAATTAAGTAAAGTACTCAGTTTATTAACATTGCAATGAGTTTTTGTATATAATATTTTACATTGAAAGATTCTTAAAAATTAAGATAAGCAAATTATCTATGTATGTACTGTGAATGCTCTAATGATTTATCTCACTTAAAGATTATTTCTGGGTAAAAAAATATACACGCTGGAAAAAAAAATTGCAATAAATGAAAATCTTTGATTCATAAAAAAAAAAATCTGTAAATAGCTTAAGATGTTTATAATTATGAAACCACATTTTAACTATCACCAGAAATGAGAGTACACGCAATACTATTGACGATTCTGAAAGTCCAAGATTCTCAAATATAATAAAAAAGAAATCCTGCAAATGCTTCTTAAAAGACAAATAACAGGAAAGAAAAGAGTTTCTTGTATAAAGAAAAAGAAACAGAATAAAAAAATGATTGTTTTGTTTTGTTTTGTTTGAAGTTGAAGGTTTTGTATAATGCGTGTGGAGTTTGAAACCCTACTAGACAATGTGAATTATATATAATAAGATGATAGCAGAGAGAAGAAGAAGCATATTATAATATTATTGAAACTCTCTGGTAGGTATATGTGAAGAAGAGTCTTCACACGTGAACATGGTGCTTAGAATATTTTACGAAGATGATTCTATCTTGCAACTAATATGTGCTTTGTAATGATGGAATCCATTACATGAAGTGCAAGTTGCATTATTCCATGCAAATTTAAAATGGGTGTTGCTTCTGGGAATTTGCTTCATTACTTTATTATTGGTAGTTTGATCTAAGCTAATTTCTTATGGGAAGTGATGAGGCTGTAAAGGGGATTCCCTAGGGCAAAAGGGTGTAACCACCTAGAACTATACCTAATATGGAACAATCATTCTAATTATAGCCATTCCTTTTGTAAAAATAAAGTTTTCCCTGCTCAAGAACCCCCTAAACTTTTTGAGACCATATACCCAAAAATTAAGGTAAAAGTTGAAAAAGGTGATACCCTCTTCAAAGGATTTTCATGGATGTATATTCTTCATAAACTAATCAAACATTATTATCTTTGTTCTTTGGACCACCCAAGAGCCAACTACCTGAACCTTAAATTAATAAATTCTAAAGTAGATACTTCAATTATATCTACTTTTAATGTCCTGATTCCATTTTGCATCTTCTTTCTCTTTGAATCTACCCCTTTACTCACAACCTAACCAAAATCAACACCTTTATTTTGGATTAATAACTATTTCGAACTATATAACTTTTTATTCTTATGAACATAATCTGCAGATTGTCAATTCAACTATTAGTTTCAGTGTTGTTTCATACTTTGTGTAGATAAATCATGAGAAAATAGTTATCATTAAACAAATAATATTAACCATAACATCCATGAATGAATGATTAAGATTAACTTTAGATAAAATCATTATGAACAATTTATATAGTCATATAATCAAGATTTATTTTGGTGAGAAGAATTCATATGTGCCAGGTCTCATGTACATGACATAGGTTCCAATAAAAATAAAAAACAGTTTATATGACAAAATGAAGTGGGTGCATAAAGACTACTATTGTTGTCCATAGACAAAGTTGAATGTCTCATAAACAACACAAAAGACATGTTCAAAGATATGAACATGAGTGTCACTGTCAATAACAACAGTTCAAGGCCAATAAATTACGACTGTTAATACAGCTAAACCCAAATAGCATGGTTCTTTTTTTCTCTTTTTGAAATGCTCAAGGGGTATCTGTGCTATACAGTTGGATTTTCTTGTCTCTCCTTTTTCTCCTCATTACAAACACTCTCCACTACCATTGTTAGTTAAGATATTCCTCACTCCCCTACCCATCAATGATATCATACTACACAAATGAATCAATCCACCAAGAACAGTCTCACTACTAAGGCCACTGTTATAGCATCACAACATAGGTATCAATAAAAAGGACATGTTAATGACAGTTCAAGGCTTAAACAATGAGCAGCAGCCTTTCATACAGTTGGGAAACAGTAGTCTTCATTTTCCCACTTCACCAAAACAGAATTTCTTTGCTGCTCCACCCTCTGAAGATGTGAGGACAACTGGAACAGATCAACTGTAGCTCCATGTTCCGATGAAAGCCTGTGTTTGATGTCGAACAGATCTGATGGTTGGCAAATAGCATCTCCATGATGGTCTTGAAGAGCATGGCCTGCATTAGAGAATGATGGTGCGGTTTGATTCTTGATAACTTCCTTAGAGGCTGTGTTGCATGGAAAGGACTCGTTTGCTGCATATTTATCTGCAGAACTTGTTATCCTCAAAGATGTTTCGGAAACTAGGTCATCTCTATCTTGAATGTGAATGCCGTGAAGGATTCGGGCACCGGCTAATGGATTTCCTGCTGCATGGCGTGAGGGATACTGTGACTGATCTGACAGAAGAGAGAGAGCACAGCTTGATAATTCCTGACCAAGTGTGACGGGTGCAGCAAGTTGGGAACTGTACAAGGAATCTTCTTCCAGTTTGATGCGTCCACTCTGAGAGTTCTGAGACTGTTTTCCAGGGAAAAGGATGCCACTTTGAAATATGTTTTGAAAGGGAAACTGGGGTTTGTTCTGCAATGAGGACCCAAGATATTTGGTACCTGATAACACAATCAGTGTAAGAGAAGTTCTTGACTCTTGGTGCATGTAGTGTAAGTCCATATACCCTTCCCATTGGAAAGGTATGACAGGAATGACAAACATCCAACACGGAAAAAACAAGGAAACTTTTCTTGAACACTTGTGGAGATCAGATGAAATTAGAGAAGGATCTTGTTCAAATTCATTATAACAGTAACAATTTATTTTTGTCTTATATTTCTCAGTGACTAAAGAATACATTTTGTAAGAACATTCCAGCATTATTTTCTTGTTTTAATTAAGAATCAAATGAAATCATATAGATATCTGAGGATTAGCTGAGTGTAAAAAGTCCTACAATGATAAAGAAAACATGTTCAATACTGGTATGCTTTGCTTGAACTTCGTGGATAAAAAATTCTAACAAATACATGCCAACATTAGTTAAATGGTCCACATCATTCCCCGGGACCATGATATAAGGAGATAACATAATTTAAAGAACATGTAAGTGCTTCCTTTGTCTAAAATGTTTAAAAAATTGAGGCTTGTCTTTTCAAGATTTAATGGTTTTATTTTAGTTCATGGAAGGAGTTGAATCATCATCTTTTGAAAACTCCTCTGATTTTGGCAAAAAGTCATTGGACAGGGAGCATAAAAGAAGCTTTCAGTGCAGCTAATGTAGCCAACTTGGCTTGAGTTGACCCAAATATCCTATGGTATTGGCATCTTACTGTTAAAAGAAGACACATTTGGCTTTCTTCTTTAAATGACTTCATTACCATAATTGATATTTGATACAACAGAACAATTGAAGAATAAACTATAACAGAATCAAACAAACATTATTTAGTTATACACTATCAGACAAAGTTCGTGACATATCTGCACTAATAGTGACCAAAAAAGCGTGAAATATCTAGTTTATGTCTAGAGGCAACAAACAGAAAATGCCAAAACTTATTTATATGTAATCCCTTGAGAATTGAATAAGAGATTTCTACTATACAACTTGTGCGTCATAAACTCAGGAATATGATCACAAAGAATACAGCATATATTAAAAGAGAAATACAAAAAACATAAGGGAAAAATAATACCTATCAATTTCATATATTGTTGCATCAGCTTATCAAAGTAAAATATGTACACCAATAAGATTACATTTTATTCTAAGCCCTCCAATACATGGTTATATATGCAGAGACCCTACCTTCACCCAAAATCCCAAGTAAAATGGTTATTAAAGTCTCCTGACATAGAAATGCTACAAAATGCAGCCACATGAACAATATTTGCTCACAATTTAGGCAAATTTTGATTGAGTTCACTCAAAATTGTTAAAAACTCAACTTTTTGTAATACTGCATAGATCCTATCAGATTTGATTTGAAGTATGCTACCCAAATTTAAGAAATGGGTATGAATTTAATTTCTATTTTATTTTTCTCATCATGGTTATGGCATGTTTGCTTATCCAGTAGGTATTTTAAGTACGAAGATGATATCATACAGAAATCATCATAAACATCATGATGTTAATTTTCAAATAAGATTCTAATTTTCAAGTTATTCTATTGAGTGCTTCCTATCAATATCATTTCTGAATAGTTAAAATACATTGAGCTACACATGAGCAATTATCAGCTACATAAATCCCAATAAGAACCAATCAACAAGGATTTTCAATATGCAATTTTCTTCCTAATCTTTCTTTCAGAGTGCTATAAATTTTCTTGATTCCTTTTTTAACAAGCCTCTTTGAAACCTCTAGTTCTTCATACTAGAGCATTGGTGTTTGTCTAAACATTATGATTCTACGATGTCTCAACTTTCTTGAATGATTTCTCTGTATCTTTAATCAAACAAAACTATCACTACCTTGTATCTGAAACCTATTATCCCTTCATCATCAATCTATTGCATGCCTAATAGTTCGTTTAAATTGTGTTTCTGCTAAAGAAGTTAAAACCACAGAAGTTTTTGAAAAACAGAATGTGCTTAACAAACTGGACACAAAAAGCATCTACTAAAGCTGCTATATAATACAACACGTCATTAAATTACCAATATCAAAAATTGCACTTGGACAATAAAGTAGAAGATTTAAAAGTTGAAAATTTAAATGATAATTATGTCTTATCTATTGCCAATGAAGGAACTAACAGATAAATTTTCATACCTTGATATGATTGAAGAATCTTGTGCTGTTTACCAGTCATGTAATCAAATTGAGGTTTCCTCCGGCGTTCATTGTGTCCTGCTAGGCGCCTGCGACAACTGCGCTTGCCATCGTCGAACTCGGCTAGCAAATGGAACCTAATTATTACAAAACAAAACAAATGGTGTAATTCAATCCATAAGTAACAATCAGGTTAAATTTACTACTAGAAATTAAAATAGACAGACAATATATGGTTATACAAAATGATTGATTGTAGTTTAATAAACTATGTATTCTCATTTGTCAAATCAATTTGACTACATTTGTTGTATGAAAAGAAAATTTTAAATATTTGCCAACCCTGATACCTTTAGTTGAGATTTTTCTAGCAAATAATTTGCTCAAATTTTATGTGTTTCTAATCAACAGGATTGAGGTACCTCACCGGCTAAACAAATATAAGGAGCCTACAAAGGTATGAATTTGACCATCAAAGTGTAAGAGAAGTATTAAAACTTCAATATATATATAACTCACTATCCATCAGAGGAACCCAAAAATACCTGCTGCACTGCTGACAAAACCTTTGTTCAAGGCCATTTACAATAACTTTGGCCGTTTTGGAGTGAGCATCACAAACTTTATGCCTTTTGTGGTAATCTTTTGAGGAACTAAGATCCATGTTACAACCATAGACTTGACATACAGGAGCCTGTGCAGATAAGCTGGAAGTGCGAGCTCTCTTTGAAAGCGTAGTTGGATTTATAGATGTCAAAGTAAACCCTTCTTTTGCAACTTTATCACTGCTTGCACCTTTACAATCTGCTAATCTCCCAAGCTTCAGATCAATCAGTGAAGAATCATGAGTCTTAGTTTCAACTAGAGAACTTAAATGCTTTGAATCAGATTCTTCTTCCCCCATAGTAGAATCCAAAGCAATGACATGTGTGGAGGAATTCCCTCTTCTACTAGAATTACTATCTAGTTCATAGCTTGATGTCTCTAGAGGCTGGCTACCATGAAAAGACTTCTGCAACAAGTCAGGGAATCCCAAGTCCACAAATTCCATGCTTTTAACTACCTCTCTGTCTGAATTAAATCCATCTCTCTCAAAGTTGGATTTGTTGTCCCATTCAACCAATGTTCTTCGACTTCTCATAAAAGCATCAAGTGAAAAATCCATTTCATCAGAAAACAAATAGCCTTTCTCTTCAGGGACATAACTCCAAGATTCCATTAGTACAACCAAATTGAAGTCACAGGTGCTGTGAAATAATGAAGAATCCTACCACAATCAAAAGAAATACATTACTCCCATGCCAAATCAAAAGTTTTACCAAATTCAGGCATATCTATATACATATATGAATACGCACTGCTCAAGACATAACTATAGCTGTAGACAAATAAAGTACATGTACTAATGAACACTAGGGAAACAAAATAAAACAAACAGGTATGACAACCGTGTCAAAATATAACAAATTCCCACAAACATGTGAAAGCAAATTTTTCACCAAAAGAAGAAAAGGCGAAAGAAAAAGAAAATCAGATCCCACTTTGTTTTATAGACAGGAAACTTATAATCCTTGACCTGCTACCAGCCAAAAATAGCATCCAAAAATCTCAACTTTTTATGACAGGGACATTGACGCTAAGGTAAACCCAGCACCCAGAAACAAAAATTCAAAAGGGTAAATCAAATCAAACCAAACCCAGATTGCATGATTAGATATCTCTCCAACTCCTTTTAAGCTCAAACCCCCAATGGACAAAGTAAAAATGTTGGCAGCTCAAACAGTGTTGGAGCAGAATAAAGGTGAAAAAGAATATGCCCATGAAAGAAGAAGCTGAAAGGACTCTTTTCATGAGAGGAAAAGGGAAACAAACCGCTAGAAGTAAAAGAAAAATGCAAAACAAGCGTGGTGCTGACACAGGTTGAAGAAAATGAATGGGCCTTCTCACTGTTCCGTGATTCTATTCTAAACAGTTTCTTGGGAACCAAACACCAGAAAAATGGTATCTTGAAATAACCTGACAGATTAGTGGCACCTTGTGAATGGTTTTGGTTTTGGCACACAGCAGAGTGAACAGTGAGAGAGAGAAAGAAAAAGAACTTTTTTTTTAGAGATTTTTTCTTTTTTTCAGAGCAGTGGTAACGTTGAAGCAGATAGAGCATGAGTCAACATGATTTCTTCCTCTACTACCAAACCAAAAGCATGTTGAGGTCTTTTGTAGCTTTTGAGACAGCATGGGAATTCCATTCTAGTACATTTGATTTGGTTCTATTTACATAAACATACCAAAGAAGTTGAACATTATAATAATGAAAAAAATGTGTGTTTTTGAATTTAGTTGTTGTTTTGTATGTATGATGACTAAAACTTTGAGTAAAAGTTAAATTGGTAGTTAGAGTAAAACTCTAAACAACATGGTAGATCATGATTATGATTTTTTTTTTTTCACCGTAGAGGGAACAATCTCGTTTCTCAAGACACTTTTATGCCAAAGTAGAAAATTTTCCATTTGACAATTTTAGTTTGGTGGATCTCTTACCTCAGAAGCTACTAAGTTTATTGAAAGTCACTTGTGTTAGTTTTTGGGTGATGAAAATTATGTGTATGGCTTTATAATGGGTATTTTCAGTCAAATTAGTTCTTAGGTTATAAATATTAAAGACTGAGTTTAATCATTCTTTTCATTTCCTTAATACAAATTATATGTAATTTGTTCTCTTTCGACTTTTACAAATAAACAAATTTAATACTCTAACAATTTTTCATTCATGAAATTTTAATATTGTTATTTTTTTATCTAGTTTTTAGGGTTTTATAATGGATTTGGGATAAAAATCAATTTTAAATAATCCAAACTTAGAAATGTATAAGAAATTTACAGGAAGACTTGAATGGAAGAATGTTTAAAATGATTTAATACTTTTTAACAAGAAAAAACCAATAAAAGATTAATTCAAAACAAAGAATAGGGATAAAAACTACAAAAAATTAAACTAAAGAACAAAACATATAATGATACTTAAGAATTTGTTTGATTGATATAATACACATTTAGAAACTAATATGTCTGACATAATATTGTTTAGGGAATAATTTAGTAATTTATCCAAGACAATTTAAGCAAAAATTTAAATATATATATATATATATATATATATATATATATATATATATATATATATATAATATATAATCGATATAAAGTTTAAGTTACTCTAAATGATAATGGCAAGAATCAGATGAAGTATAATTATTTTAGTTTAATATCCCTAATGGTGAATTTAAATCTTAAGTACTTTTAGGTAAATGAATTAAATATTAGTAAATGATAGGAAATTTATATAATTGGATTAAATGTGTAACTATTTGTCGTATGTAGTTATTCACCCAATTTAGATAAACTTATCATTTAAAAGGTGATTTGATAAGAAAAAAAAGAGTTGATAATACATACTATGTTCTTTTGAGAATGAAAAAAGTGTTAGAAATGTACTTTCTATCACACTATTGGACACACTTTTTTATGGGTTAAAGTTTATTAAAAATTACAAAATCAAAAAATAAAATCATTAAATAAGATGTGAGATCTAGTATAATTGATTGTGATTTTAAAAAAAAAAAGTTAATATAAAGTTTAATTGGTGAATAAGGTTGTGATTCGAAGTAACATTGGAAAAAAATTGAATAGTAGATGGTCCAACATAGCTAGTTAAAATGGGCACCACAAATCATGTTTGTGGTTTAAGCATAGACATGATCCACCTTGCAACGTTCACACCACACATAGAGCCAAAATATTGATGTCATTTTATGAGCAATGCCCAACTTATAATATATGTGGAGCCTTTTAATTTATGAAGCCATTTAATGATACATGTGTTTTTTTTTTATACACGTGCCACTTTTAGACATCTATAAGTTTTAAAATTTTAAGTATATAAATTATTTTATCTATACAATGTGATATATTATTATTTTTTTATTAAAGAAATTGGACTAACTAGCCAAGTAATCATTTAAAAGAAATCATAATGTTAGTACGAAGAAAAAATTAAACTGGCACAATTAAGAAATATTTAATATTAGTTAAAAGTTATAATGTGGTGGAGTGTGTGAGTTGTGAAGGAAGTTTGACCCTTTTTTAAAATGAAAAAGAAGAGTTAATTTTTTTAAAATTATTTCAATTTATATCTTTATCACAAAAAAAAACTTAATTTCTTAATTATAATCATACTAAATATTGTTATTTTGATGTAATTAATTTAAGTATTTATAAGAATATAGAAAATAGTTAAATGTAAAACTAGTCCCTTAGGAAAAATTTAAATATTGTATTATTAAAATGTCAAACTTATAAATAAAAAAAAATAAGTATTTGAGTTTATATTACAAAGACCATAATCTTTTTAGAACTATTTCATTTTTTCTTTCTAACTTTTCTTTAAGATTTTGATGAATTTGGTCATCTTTTTGAAGATCTAGTCCACCTTATAGATATTGGAGTAATGCAATAATCTTATCCTATTAGAATTTTTATTTGATTAAGTTTATCCTTATATTTTTTTATTGAGTCAATTTTGAAAGTTGGACATCCATGCATAAAAGGTTGATATGTAACATACGAATCTTCAAAAAAATATTTTAAATTATTAAAATATGTGTATAAAAAATTTGAAGGTGTAAAATAAATAAAATATACTAAAGTTAGAAAAACATTTATTATTGAGCGAACCAATTTTCTCATTTGACAAGCTGTTTTGATAAGAATTTTTAAAGATTGGTCGTTTAAAGATTACTCGTTGGACGATCGGGTGATCTTATTATTGAGCTTGTGAGCTTTTTAGACGAACAAGACAATATTTTAAAAACTTTTGACAAATGTGATTTAAATTATTCTAAAATGTTAGAAATTGTTGGTTTTTCATCACATTCTTTTTATACAAACAATTGACATTTGTGATCTCGTTTGATATCTAATGAGTTGCATTAATATTTTGAGATTAAAACGTAGGATATGTGATATATGAGGTCGTGTAAAGTCAGAAATAGATAATCTACTACTTATATATGTGTATGTGATCCAATAAAACTGGAGGTGTAGTCATAATCTCCTGCTTGTGTGTGAGAGATCGAGTAGAGCCTAATGGTGTGTCCATAATCTATTGTGAGTTGGTGATATGATATTTGTGTGATGTGAATGTAGTTATGTCCAAAGAGAAAATATTATGTTGAAAGGTTGTAATTTGTGCATTGAATGATGATTTGATAAAAATCAATTATCCTGACTTTACTAATATTGAAAGGTAGTGAAAGTTGATGAAGATTCCTATAACTTAGATTGTGATGTGAAAAAGAGTTATATCTAGAAGGTTGTAAAAAGTTTATCTCTCATATAATAAGTGTGTTCTTGATGTGTAGCTATATGTGAGTGAAGATATAACAAAAGAAAAGACAAAGAAATTTTTAGTATCAACATAATAGAAACTAAAGTAAATTGTAACTTAAAGTTTATAACGATAGTAATCAATAATAATTTGATAAAAAGAGAAAAATAACAGTATCCAAAAAATTAAATTTAACAAACTTACGGTTATTGAATTTTATTAAACAATACTAAAGTGTATGTGACATTATATTATAATTACCTACAAAAACATTTAAGTGAAACCATGGATTTGAATACTCTAATAATGTTAGTTAACATAAATAAGAAGGCAATATATTTGGTTTTGACATGAAATTTTTTAAAATTTATTGATTCATAACAAACATGAAATATAAATTCTTTCATGTACATGGATTGTATGTGAGCATAGGAGTTTAAGTAGTCTAACCACTTAATTGAATTAATCCATTAAATTTAATGAGTGGTTAGAATGAATTAGATGGAAGTAATTAATAGTGATTAAGAAAAAATGAAATGAATAGTTAGAGGAAGGTGGCATAAGGGAGTGGGTGTGGCCCCAGTTCCTGGTATTTTGGTGGCTCACTTCATTCTTTTTACTGTTGGAAAGCATGCTTTCCTATGTCCATCACCACTACCACTACCTTTTCTTTTTCAAAAAGCTACACTCCCCTTATAAACATATACACACCCCTCATAAAACCAAAAAAATAAAAAATGCATAAGATATAGCCTATATTGAAAAAAGAAAGAAAGAGGACATTATTTTTTTAATATATATTGACGTACCTTTTAGTTGAGGGTATAAGGTATAAGGGTGGGAGTGTTTATATATGCTAAAATTATATTTTTAAGGTCAATTTCTAATTAATCACTACAAGTTAACAAGTTTACATATATATTATTTGGAGATGTCAAAATGATTTTGAATTTAAAAATCAATTTAGCTTATCATACGTTTGAGTTAGATTAGATTAGAATAAGTTTTTTTATTTAAAATAGGTGTCAAATTTATCATTTTAATAATATTTAAATAATATAAATGTTTAATTTATTTATTTATCAAATTATGTAAATTGACTCCCTAATTTTAAACTAATATTAATATAAAAATTATTTGTATCAATTCATTATTATTATTAGTTTAACATTTTTAAATGAGTCAATTTACTTATTTACTTGTTAGGTTTATGACTTGAGTTCAACCACGTGTTCAACCACGTAAGATATTGACATCATTCTCAACCTAAAACTCTAAGACAATGAGTTTATGGGTATTCATCCTTATATAGTGCTTTACTCTCTCATTTCTAACCAATGTGAAACTTAAATTCATACTTGGATTCCTAACACACACACGTATATATATATATATATATATATATATATATATATATATATATATATATATATATAATATAGCAACATTAAAATTAAAAATTTTACGTAATATCTCATTTTATATCACCTTGATAAGGAATTCCTGGTGACTTCGTTGAGCATTTTATGCAAATAAATTTTCACTTGTTTTTAATGCATGTTTTTATAAAAAAAATAAAATGAAAAACAATAAAAAAGAGAGAAAAACATGATTTTTACCCCTTAAATTGGAGATGTGTAATTGGCATCATAATCTTAACGAAGGTAAACAATAAACTATAGCAATTAGGGAAAGCAGACACGCTCTAAGAGGTCAAATAAAACATGAAAGCAAATATGTAATTATATTATTATTGAATTAAAATTTAAAATAAATTTGTATACTGAAATAAATAAATTTTTTATTACAAAAATACTCTGAATGCTAAATTTACTACATAAAAGTTCAGCACGCGTTTAGATTAGTTGATTTCAAAGAAACATTTTCTTATCAAATTATATAAAGAATTAAAGAAAATAATGATTTCATATTTAAAAATCCCAATTAGCAACGTGTAAATGATTAAACAAAGTATCTACTTGCACATTTTTAATGTCTTATTGGGAAATAATTTATTTAATTTTTTTTGGATTTTCGCACCCTCACGTGTCTGATACTTTGGACTAGATTTTCAATGGCTGGGATAATAAAAGTTTGAATTATTTATGGGTTTAATGTAGTGAATTAGGTTGCTGTACACAAAGCGTGTGGCGGCAGTTATTCCCCTTTTTTTCTGTCGGAGAATTATTTTTTTAACATAATAGGATGCACACAAAAAATAAAAAATAGATTTATTGTATTAGTTTAAAATATATGTTAATAAACTAAATTAATAGAAATTATAATTACAACTGATTAAAAATTTATTATCAAAATATTGATTTAAATAAATGTAGACAATATTGAGATGCTTGTTCATAGAATGTTTAACTCTATTTTCAAATAAGTTATGTTAGGAATTACTGTTTTAATTCTATATTAATATATAAATTTTTTTTATGTATATTAAAATAATATCTTTTTGTTAATTATTGAATTTTAAGTTTAATTTTACCTCATAAAAAATATGTTATAAAATGTATAACATCCCGTTTTAATAGTTTTTACGCTATTAAACAAAACATTATATTATGATACTTCAAAGCAGATGATAAGAATAAGCTGATATAAAGTATCAATACAGTTATCCAAAAATAACCATACATGTACTGTCTAACAACCCAACCTATACTGAAAAAGGGTTACAAAACACCCATCCATCTAAACTAACAAGGGTAATTACTACTGCTGAAACGCTCGAGCCACAACTCAACTCCTATTCAGGAGGGGTGTGTCCTCACCTGCACTTTTGTCTGCTCACGCCAATCATTCAAGGGCGATCATTGCAAAAGAGAAAGACACAAAAGAACAAACATATGCAAGAAGGGTAAGCTAACTTAATTAAGAGAAATCATACAATTTGTTAATTAGGCATCAATCAAGGTTTATCACATTTATCAGAATTATTCAAATCACTGCAATCATAACACGCATTCATGATTCTAGACTCGATATCCGGATTATGTAAGAGACATTGGAGCTCCTGGTGGCTTGCACTTGTGACGGTTCCCAAACTCTGCAGAGTTTTGGCCACCATCTTTAGAATTTCCCATGAAATCCTAATTCCATCACATTCTCTAATGAACCAAATTCACACAATTCCATCACGTATACTATCATTCATAAAACTCACGTACAAGATAGACAATTATCACATCAATCCCCTTAGCATAGCTTCATTTAATCTAAAACAGAGAAAACAATCCAATCCTGCAATGAATCTCGCTCAAGCTAGAGAATTTCGCCTGAGCTAGAGAGTTGTCTCGCTTAGGCGAGCTGCTCTCGCCTGGGCGAGACCACTTACAGTGGGCAACTAAAAAATCTGAGCAAATTCTCGCTCAGGCTAAGCTGGTTCGCTTAGACGAGAGGATCTCTCGCTCAAGCGACCCCAGCTCGCCTAGGCGAGACCTCACGCAATGACAGATGCGACTCTCTGATATTTTCGCTCAGGCGAGAGCTGCTCGCCTAGGCGAAATTACCAGGATTCCAATCTGTTCTTCACATGCAGAGCTACGCAATTCACACAAAAACTCAATTTCACACAGCAAGCAGTTCCAAACATCAATTAAACACATAATCATGCAATCCAAGTACTCATAGACACTTTTTACACGAAAATTGAGTGAAGAGTTAACTTCCCTTACCTTTTTATGGTGAATGCTTTGGTGAAAGCAACTTCAGAGAGGAAAAGGAGAATTCCTTAGTTCAACCTAAAGAATTCATCATCAAGACACAGGGAATGAAGGAACCCTTGATCAAACTCAGAACAGAAACAAAATTTCGAGTTTAAGCTGAAATTGAACCCCAAAACGGAAATGAAGACTTACCTAGAAGGAGGGGAGCTAAGAGCGGAGACAACAAAAGGTTCTGTTGAGGTCACTCTTCCAGAATCTGTTCCAAGTGTAAGGAGAGGGATTTAGATAGAGAGTGATTAAGGGTGACTGTGCAGAGAGTGGTGGTGAGGCAAATAGAGAAGAGGCAGGAGTGGGGTGTATGGGTTTCAGTGTTCTGGAATGAGAGAAGAAGGAAATAATAAAAAGGGGTATCACAAAATGAGGTTTGTATCTATTTATATATTGCCTCATTTTTTGTCGATGTGAGACATCCAAAACATTATTTTCACACCGAGACATATACATATCAAATATGAGACTAGACATTAATGGATGATTCAATAGCGAATGAAACGATAGATAAAGAAAACAAATTTTGCTAGGATAGACTATAACACATGACTCTTCCATCATATTAAATAGTCAACATTAAACATAACTCAACCTCAGAAAATTGACTGAGGTGAAATTGCACCCATTTATATATTTTATATATTGACTTAGTCAATGTGAAACTTTTAATATTTTTTTAAAATACATTAGTAATATACTAGCCAAACCTATGTGTAAAGACGTGAATTTTTATTTTTTATTTTGGTATATTAAATAAATTTATTTAAATACAATGTACTATTATTTACGTATTTAATATGTACAATTTATAATTTGAATGAAAGCTTTGTTGAAAGAGTAATATAGATTATAAATTGATCACTTGAAAGAGGAAGAGAATGAAAAAGGCTGAAATGTGTGTAGTTATATTTGGTTGATGAATTCTTCTTTTCTTCTCTTTTGTAGTTTTGGTGTATATAAAAATCCATTTGAAATATCATAATTTTGAAGTATAATTAAGAATAAAATAGAAACTAACATGTGGACAAAAAAACTAGAATCCTGGCATGAACTGGTAGAGATATTTGATCTGTAACTCGTAATTTGAATGAAAATAGTCTTGAAAGAAAATTGCAAATTTCAATTTTGTATAAAAATAGAAAAAAAAATAAAAGATAACTTTTGGAGCGTAATTAAGAGGTGTATAGTTATTTTTAGTTGATAAACATGCCAAAAATATCAAATCATCGAAATAATGACTAAGATAATCATCATTTTAAAATCGACTTTGTAATACATTAGATTTAAAATTTACTTTTTAATAGAAATAGTATTATATATACTATTTTCATTTTTAAATATAATTAAAAGTAAAAATCTAAAATAAGAAAAGGAATTTTTTATTATATATTATTGTAGAAATGTTGTGATTTTATACGTTAATTAAATAAAGTTGGACATGTCTTCCTTCTTCTCTAATAAAAGAAAGACTTTCCTTTTCTTTAAAGTAAAAAAGTATTTGTTAAAAAAAAATAAAATTGTATCATTAAATATTTAAATTATTTCTTAAACGTAATACAATATTATATTGTGTACTGACCGATCAAACATCCAAGAGCAGTTGACCAGTCTATAAGTTGATTAGTCATGTCGATAGTCAATCTTAAACATAACTGATCATTTGCGCTTAGCAGGATTAACAAGTCTAAAAGCAACTTAATACAAAACACCTAAGTAGTCCTATTAAGGTATGATTGAGCCTAAGTAAAAGCCCATTACAATTAGTATAAATAGGAAGTTTAAGTAACATAGTCAATTCCATTGATTACTACATTTAATACCATTGCACTCTTCGTTTGAGGAGTTTTGTAGTCGGGAGGGTCAAGGGCATGCTGACGGTGCTACCTCGTCGTCATTATCGTTTAGGTCTTCGTCTAAAAGTCAGAGATTAACTGAGCAGAGTGTGTTGTTGGTCAACAATAGCACTATGTAGGTGAATGCTGGTGTTGAGAATAAGGGCAAATTCCCAAGGAGCCTGCTCAGGGCACAACTATAGAGGTACATGTTGATGTGTCCGATGAGAGGGGATAAATTGAATCTGCTAGTGATTCCAGGATATGAGTAGGTTCCCCATGAGTTTTGTGAGTATGTCACTCGATTTCGATGGGGCAATGCGATTTGACCGAGCGGTCGATGTGCTTAGCAATGTTGCATGTGACATCAATTGTCCCGTGACGGAGGACAAGTAGGCCGAGTCATAATCCGATTGTGGCGTTTGAGTTGTTACACTGTTAAGTAAAAATAGTTGCGCCTTGGTTAATGACTATAGTTTTTGGTTTAGTGGTAAGTGCTTGATCCTGACTAATGACTATAGCTTTTGGTCATCAAAGAGTTAAAAGTGTCCAATAGATAATGTAGAAAAAGGTATAATAAAAAAGTAAAATATGATATTTAAGAATACAATAAATAAAAACATTGAAAAGTTATAATCTTTTATAATATTTTTTAAACTATGGAATTCATAAAAAAAGTGTAAGTTTAACTAAATCATAAAGGGATATATTTTATTTATGCAGCTACTTTTTACACTATTAAAAAAGGCTTAAATACCTTTTTGGTCCTCATTTTCGTAGTGTTTGTTGCAGATGATCCTCATTTTGACAGAATGTTTAAAATGGTCCTCATTTTTACTGAATGTTTTAAATGGTCATCATTTTCGCAATTCGTGTTTTATTTAGTCCTTTCCTGTAACGCCGTTTAAATCATTAACAGAGCATTGTACAGGTGACACATTTGTATTAGGGTGTGTTACGTGTACTGTACATATGGCTAATTAACGTTAATTTCTCAATTTAGGGGAAATTTTGCAATTAGGAATATTTCTTCATCTTCGTCTTTCTTAAGCTCGGATTATTTGCAGAGGAAGCAACTAATACTTGTCATTTCATCATTGGATTGCATTTGCACTCTTCATTTCAATTTTCCAGTTAATCTTCTTCTTCCTGCAATCCCATTATATAGGTATGTTACGGTCCCAATCTTCTTCCTTTACCTCTGGTTGTAATCGTTGGAGGCAACCGTGTTGTATCACTTTGTGCACTGTTAGTGGTTCAACGAGAAATGGATTAACCCCGATTTGTAGCTGCGGAGAGATGGCAACTTTGAGGATGACAAGAACTCCAAAGAATATTGGTAGAAAATTTTGGGTACAATCTGTTTTTATTTTTGTGTTAATAATAAATTGGTTTTAATTTTTGGTTTATTGATTTATAGAGTGGTGGTTCCAATAATGTGGGTTGCAATGTTTTCAAATGGTGGTGTTAATGAAAAGGATGTCATCATCATGACACAAATGAGATTAATGATTTGGAGAAGTCATTGAAGGTTGCTGAGAAGAGGCTGCAATTAGTAATAGGGTTCACGTTATTGTGTGTAATCTTTTAAAGTTCAATCTGTAAAATTGAAATAAAGAGCGTAACTGCAATCCAATGATGAAACGACAAGTATTAGCTACTTCCTCTGCAAATCCGAGCTTAAGAAAGACGAAGATGAAGAAATTTCCCTAATTGCAAAATTTCCCCTAAATTGAAAAATTAATGTTAATTACCACACCTATATAGTACACGTAACACACCCTACTACAAACCGTGCCACCTGTACAATGCTCCGTTAATGATTTAAACGACTTTACAGAAAAGGACCAAATAAAACACGAATTGCGAAAATGAGGACCATTTTAAACATTCGGTAAAAATGAGGACCATCTTAAACATTCTGTCAAAATGAGGACCATCTACAACAAACACTACGAAAATGAGGACTAAAAAGGTATTTAAGCCATTAAAAAATTATATGATTTTAAAATTATAATTAGTATTTTAAAAATATTAAAATAATTATTTAAGTTCAATAAATGAAATTTTAATAGCGATTATTTTTTAATAAGATTCCGTTTAAAACATTATTCATCTAAAAAATAAAAGTTGAATGTATCTGTTGTTTATCATAATTAATTGTGTTGTGGTAACAATAATTGAAATATGTCTGAAGAATAAAAGGGGAAAGTCTTAATAGATTACAAACTATGAGTAAAAATTTTAGAACTTTCCAATTATAAAAAATAGAAAAAATAAACATTGTGGAGTTAGGTTGCTATCTTCAAATCAGCCAATATCGTACACGTGGAGATATATTGTGGAGGCCACTTCCTTCATGTATGCCTAATCATGTTTTGCTTTAGGTTATGCTTACTCACACATTTTCCTTTTGCCGTCATAATTGCGTAGGAATATCTCACCTTACAAATTTACTTAGAAATACAAATAGTGAGTTTAAGATTATCACATTAAGTAAAAATGTATAAATTTCCTGTTTTAAAATTTTATATTGGAGACAATCTCAATTTTATTATATAGGTTCAACATGTCTCATTATTGTATCACTGATGTGAATCTCTCGTTAAAAGACTCTTCTAATATTTGAATTGAAAATTAACCTTATGTCTCATTTTTTATGTATCTTCTTTGTAAATTCCTTAAAAAAAAAAACCATCAATTTTCCAATTTTTATTTTCTTTTCACTCATTTTCAAACAAAAATTATCTACAAACACAAATTTGTTGACAAACAATTAACTATGTTTCATATTTCTCAACAACAATTGATGTTAGTCCAAGCCATGACATATAATTCATAATGTTATTATTATAATACAAAGTTACGATGTGCAACATGTTCTTAACAAACAAATTAACACCAAATTAACTAAATCATGACACTTGGTAGGAAGATTGTGAAAATGTTGCTCCCTTGAACTGAAACTTTGATGATAATCATGTCTGAATTGTGTTACTTTCTTGTGACATGGTTAAGGTGTTTCATATTTTCGGGGTTTGGAAACTGTGACATGATTTTGTCGTCGATTGTCCGAAATTAGATGACAAACAATACTCATAAAATTTAAGATAAGATTCTGATATTCTTTAACCTGACAATATAATTACAAGAACAAAACATGCATAGAAAAAGATAAAACAAAGATTAGAGTAGAGACCCTCAACATTGAGTGTTATATTTGTACTCTATACGGTTATATTATATGTATATATTGTATATAACTAAACTAATTATATATTATTTTTTGTCTCTTTTGGAAGTGGAGTGTGACACAGAACAGCCTTTAAAACATCATCTCAAAGGGTTTAATGGATGAGCCTAGTATTTGTCAAATCAAAGTATGAAAGAGTGAAGAAGGAGTTGAGTGGGAGATGTGAAATTCCAACATTGTTATGCTTAGCTTAATTTTGCTTTTCAATTTTAAATTTTCAAAGCAGCAACACAAATGCCAGCAAAGCCATTTATGTCAATGGAGAATTTCTCCCACTAGAGAACAAGAATCCAGAAGGGAGTCTTTCATGGCATGATGGGATATTTTATCACAAACCACAAAAATTATTCATTTATTTATTATATTTATTATTTTTCTTTTTCATATCATCCTTCATGCTACTTAGGTCTTCACTGTTCAAGTTTTGATTGAGACTCTTGCTGATTTGATAAGCTTTTGCACTGTTAAAAGTAAATTCAGGTTACCAGTTACATGGATCCAAATGCAAAGTGTGTAATCACTGCATGAACTTATTAGATTAATTTATGATTTATTATAAATAAATTTAGAAATTTAATAATGTTTTTAAATGTGGTAAATACATAATGTTTTTTAGATTTTGAATTTCCTGTAATAACTATACAGTAGTTAGGATATCATTATAATTATATGATATTTAGCTTGTTTATGTCTCATAAATATGTGGTGTTTTTCAAATAGTTACCTTTTATTATCCGTATTATGGAAATACATACGGTCTCATATACATATGTATTTCTTATTGTGTTTGTGGGTGGAGGTAGGTTGATTTGGATAAATTTATTATGTAATTAGCTTAAAAAAGTGAGTTGAGATTTTGTATTTTTTTAATTAGATTTGGATAAATTTATTATATAATTTAAATCTGTATTTTTATATATTTTAAAATTCTAAATTTACTTTTTAGGATTTTTATTTTTAGTTTATGAATGTCTATAATATGGAAACATTTTAGAATGTACTATCTATAATAAATTTGTATTTTGGAGTATACATTTCGAAATACAAAAAATTGTATTATAGAATATACGATCTAGAATATAAATTTTGTATATAAGATTGTACATTAGGAATACAAAATAAAAATTGCGAATCTAGAATACAAAATGTATATTCTAGTTATTTTTATTTGTATTTTAAGATATACAATTCGAAATACAAAATTTGTATTCTGGATATGCATTTCTGAATATAAAATAAAAAATGCATTCCGAATTTTACAATCAATAATACAAACAAAATGAATAGGTTCACATTGGTATGAAATAGAGAAGAAAATGACATTGGCATCATAGTGAGGGGGTGAAAGACACCTACACAGGAAACTCAATGGTGGTGAAAATGGAGAACCTAGCTTCGTTGATTGTGGAGGAAGAAACGTCCCCAAAATAGTGAGTCAAACATGGGTTCTTCTCCTTAAAGCACATTACGCCGCTAGTTGGTTGACCTCTCTAGCGTTTGCATTATGGGGGCTGTATTCATTGTGAAACACTATGTTGTTGTTGGAAAAATCAATGTCAACATCGACAACAACAAAGGGTTGAAGAACCTCACTGTGAAAATGAGACTAGTATAGGAAGAAGGGAAGATGAGGAAAAACAAGACATTCACCACTCTATGGTTGGTCAGGTTGAAATACGTGAAGGTGTAGGAAGAAACAACCATTTTTATGTTAAATCCAACTAATTATTTAGTAAGTTGGATTGAGATGGGTTAAAATTTTGAAAAACTTTATTTATTTTTTCTTATTAAAAGTTGCAATTTTCACTATTAACCTAATTAAAAAGTAGCACAATGTTTGCAACTTCTTGCATACAAACTTTTTAAGCTCTTCATTTTCAACAAATCTAAAAGGAAGTGCATAAATTATTATCGTCCTAATAAGTGCAACAAGAGTTGTTTCTTGATTGAATTTAACAATATTTAAATTCATGGTATTGGGGTCACTCTCACACCCTTTTCCAATACCTAATGCCCTTTGTATCTTCGTATAACAACCATTCAAATGTTTAATTCAGTTAATCGTTCCAGAATAGTTTCGAATTGTATTGTCATCTACCATATTATAATGAACCCAAACCTTTAAAGGAGCCTTTGTAAGAGTCTTTTGAGTTTACTTGGCATGGTTTAGAAGACTGTTGTCGTATAGGAACCTTTGACGTTAATGGTGATTTAACTTCAAATGATGCAAATTGAGTAGGACCTTTAGAGGTTAATGACATGTGTCAACATCTAATTTCATCCGAGTAAATAAAATTAGTTTCCAAAAAAAAAACAAAAATAGGTAGTAAATAAAAGCAGAATGAAATAAAAGTTTCTTCAAAAATTCTTAAAAAAATATTGTTCCTAAATCCTCTCCACTCACAAGCTGACATCTGTCATCTTTTGATTTGCAAAATCTTCTAAAATTTTTGTGAAAGAAGCACATTTTTTATTTTTATTTGAGATATTCTTCTTTTCGAGACCCTTTCACCATGATACTTCACCATTTTTCTCAAATCTCCACAATTCTCTACACAACTTTCATCACTTATCACACACCTTCGTTCCCCATACCACCAAAAGGGCACAAATCCTTCCCTCTACCATTATCATTCATCTTCAACTCCTTATACACTATTGCATAAAAATTCTCATATCCTGCACACTCCATGCCTCATACACAAGCATCACCCCTATCCTCCATTTTCAATCACAAAGCCATCATTTCCCTCACCTCCATTAGCTTATTCAATTTCTAAAACCACAACATGCCTTCATCATTTTCATCACTACCTAGGGCCACTCCATTCATTCTAGCGAGCACAATTTTCTCCTATTTCCATTTTCAACTCTACTCTATAATTAGAGACCAGCCTCACACTATGTTAACGTGTTGGCCTCTTTAAAAATATTGTCGAAGAATAGGTTATTGTTAAAATAACATTGTAGCATATATTGGTATATGTTATGATTTTACTTCAATCATCACTTATTCTTTGACAGTATTTTCAAAATTGGCACCGCGTCAACAAAGACTATGTTTTTTGTATACCACTATATGATATGGTTCCTTGAAGAACCGTAGCCTATATTGGTATATGCTACAATTTTATCTCAACTGTATCCTATACCTCCATGAATAGGGTTATTTTCTTTAGTTTTAGTTATCTGTAAAACCAATTGTTGCCTTCTACTTTGTTGAATTCTTCATTTACTCCTCTGTTGTGAACAAGAGAAATTTTTTCCCTTGTTCTTCTTCATTTTGGTTTAAAAGCAGCCACTAGGTCTGTGCTAGTTCATCTCAAGTTCTTCCTCATATGTTTGTTTTTAGCCTCTAACTGACTCATATTTGTGCTCAACGTTGTGTTGGGAAAACAGAAAGATTAGAGTTACAAAGGTTTTGATGATGAAAATTGCAAGGAACCTCAAAGCAAATATTGGAAGAAAATTTGAACATCATTTCATTAATGTTTAAAGCCTCCTTATAATAATTTATTTTTTTACTAAGTAGTTTAATTAGCTTAGAACTTCAAGAAATTGCAGCTTGCACTTAATCTGTTTGGGAACATTTTTATTTTCACAAAATGCATTGTGATAATCGATTATCACTTAGGATAATCGATTATCACTTATGATAATCGATTATCCTAAGTTTTAATCAGTTTTCAAAAAAGACACTCGAATAATCGATTTTCTTTGTAGATAGTCGATTATCAACTTCAAACTTTTATTTTTAGAAAACACTCTGGAATATTCAATTATGACTATGATAATCAATTATCTCTAGCAATTTGAAATTATCTGTTCAGTTGCTTGACCTAAATTTTGAAACTGTATTTATAGATCGTCCTTTTACTTTCCACAATAACCGTTTTAGAACATCAAAAGTTGAGTGTTGTGATTGTTGAAGAACTCTCTAAGTGTTTTTAAGAAAGGGGCTTTGCAAAACCTAGTGTGGGTAGAGTGATAACTTTTCCTAAGTGGGTTCTTGGGAGATTGAGTGCTACTGTTGTTGCTAGGAAAGTTTGTCATCCTCTGTGTGTTTTAGAGGAAGTGTTTTCATCTCTTGTGTCTTCGAGAGAGGTGTTCTCTAAACCTTTACTCTCTTATCTGATTGTATTGTGTTTATTTTAGTGATTAAGTTAATCTCCTTATTTAAGAGATTAATAACTGGATATAAGGTCTTTTGATCTGAGCTTGTATAAATACTTATGTTCATCTTCTTCCACACTCTCTTTATTTATTTGCACTTGCTTTAAAAGAACTAAAAGTTTAATTTAAACGGTAAAATTTTGGAAATTTTTTTAAAGTATTAATTTTATAATTAAACTAATTCACACCCCTTTTGGTTTTTGTCCTAGCGCTAAACATTCCGTTACGCGATTCGAACATGTTGTTGTGACCAAATGCGAAAGGGAGAAACTTTTTCTTCCCATGTTCTTCCTTGTTTTGGTTTGGAAGCACCCACGTTCAGATTTGTGTTACCTCTCGTTTTCTTCCTTTTTTATTCGTTTTTAGCCTCAAATTGACTCGTCTTTGTACTCAATGTTGTAGTGACAAACCATTGAAAGAGTGAGCCTTTTTTTTTTTTTGCTACGCTACATTGTGACCAGCCCTTTTGGGTCCTCCCATTGTTACCGTAAGACCCAAGAAAAATATTATTATTCCAAGAGTGGTAATTGGACTTGAGGAGTATTATTTAAATTAATACATAATGACATAGATATAAGTGAACAGTAGCACAATTAGTTAGAGTCTTGTTGTGGATTGGAAATGTTTATGTGTAGCTTTGGTGTGACTTATATTTTGTAATTATTTATAATTTATTTAGCATGTTTTATGGTGTGGATATTATTCTAATGTTTTAAGAAATAGAAGCTCAAGGTTTTAGGTTTAGTTTTTGCATGGGTAGTGTGAAGTTTTATCAAGTTTAGTGAATAACTTATTCTAAGGATACGAAAGAAATTTTTTAGTTGGTGCTAGAAGTTGGAAAAACTTGTAGAATGGGTCTTTGCTATACAGTCAATTATATATTGTTTATAATAAAAGAAATATGATTGATTTGTCACTTTGGGCAAGATAGATGGAGATGTGTACTATGGGATATTAAAGTTTAGCTATGATAGGATTAATGGGTGGTAATTAGACTAGAAAAAAAAAAGTGGAATTGCAGTTTTTAGATATACTATGTTTATTTTCACTACTAAAAAAACTCATATTTCTTGTCAATTTTGTTTTGAAATTTTCTTTGTAGAAAATATTTATAAATTTTGTAATGAAAAAAAATTTGCAAGAAATTGCTGCCAATTTTTTTGTAAAATATTTTGTATAAAACACTTTTCGCAACAAATTTTGTAAGAAATACTTGCGAATTTTATAATTTAGTAGGAAATAATTACTCATGAAGGAATTACCTACCAATTAAAATTTTTAGAAAAAATAGTAGGAAAAAGCCTTTTCTTGCAAATTCTTTTAACAAATTTGCAAGAAAATTCCCATGTAATATGAGAATTTGTAGTAGTGTTTTATTTCAGATTCAAATATAAATTTATGTTTCGTACCAGAAAAAGTCAATAAAGTAAATAGATAGTTTTAGGTTAAGCCATAAGCAATTTTGATTTCTCGTATTTTCTCATAATTGAATTTTTAGGCAATTGTGTCAAATTTGGAATAAAGTTAAAATGTTTCTTTTAATTACGGTAGAGTTGGTTTATTGGAAGTATTGGAGAGAATTATATTATTATATTAGTTTTATGCAGGTATCAAAAGTGAGGTTTATACGCGAGGGATGAGTCTTTGTTTTTCTTTTCTTTTTCAATTGTATATTATTGTTAATAAAAGAAAATTGGTAGGTTAAGAGCTTTTAATTTTTTTTCTATAGAGGAGATATTGGTTAAATTGTGAAATTCGGTAGGATTGATGGGTGACGTTAACACTACATAATAAAGAGAAATAGTTTTGGTTTAGCTTTATGAAACTATTTCCATTTGGGATTCAAACAAAAGAAAAAATAAGTCCAGTTTCATTACCACCAAAAGTCGATAAAGTGAATATATCAATTTGTTTTCGGCAACTGCACATTTTGATTACCTCTTTTTCTCGAAACAATTTTTTAGTCATTAGTGTCAACTTTGGGATAAAGTTAAGGTGTTTCTGTTTCTAGTGGACAATATGAATTCTTTGATAACAGTAAAGCTAGGATGGTTCTTTTACTAGATGGCTTTGTTGAGTCAGGGTAAACGAGTTTTTTTCAGTCATAAGTCTTTGGCATGAACTTAGCAAGAGTGCTCTTACCCAAGGTTTTTGTTGAGCGGTTAGAGTTGTTTCTTGTAAGTCTATGGAAAGTAGGGGAAAGACCCTTTTCACAGGCGTTGTAGCGTTGGAAAGGTAGAGTGGTGGGTATGAGAGAATGACATACTATTTAATATTACTTGGTGGTAATATGTTAATGATTGCATGTTTTGGTTTGGGAACATGTGATGAGTTGTTATCTTGGTTAAGTTTATACATATGTTGTGATAATGCAAGTTGAGTTATATGTGTAATATAATGTTGTATGATACTTTAAATGGTTAGCTCACCCTTGCTTTTGTGTATTATTTTGTGTTTGTGTGATGATCATATAATGTGGGTTATATGGGAGCAAATGTTGATGCAAATACTAGTAGAGAGACATAGTTGTGAGATGCTTATGGGAAAGATTTCTAGGAGTTTTTGTGAAAAGCATTTAGAAGTGTTTACTTTTGAATAAGACAAATGTAATAGTTTGATTGGTTGAGTTTTGAACTTGAAAGAACTTGTAATAAGTTTTTGTTTTGACGACTTAAACCATTTTGATTTATTTCATTAATGCTTACTTTGGATAATAAAGGTTCATTTGGATACATATTTTAGAAAATGGCTTTTGAAAAAAAATTGTGAAGCTTCCTACTTAATAGGATGGTATATTTTCGCAATTATAAAGTTACATGTGACATCTCGAAACGGGTGTTACATTTGTGGTATCAAAACCAGGATTTTTCGAAAAATCTTTAGGGTTTATGGAAAGTGAGCTCGGCTCGGTTTTGTTGTGTGTCCCGTGGTTTGCATATGTGGTTGTGTGGCTTACAAAGTCTCTTTGTAAAAGTCTCTGAGTAAGTGGTGATGGTTGAAAATCTTTGACACATTTTTATCATGTGCCTTGGAAAGTTTTAAAATGCATATATTGTATTGTTTTGTATTGAATTAACTTGATGTATGTGGTCAGATGGCATGCCATGGACCTTGTACGTCGAACCTAATCCAACCTGCTAATTAGGTCGCGTAGGCCATCCAACGAATGGTAAATGAAATTTAGTAGCAAACTGCCAGTAATGCATCTGGGAATCAGGTCAACATGAATAACTTCATGAGACACAATATTGATAAGTTCAATAGAAAGGCTACACTAGATGAAATAATTGCTTGGATTCAGGAAAATGAGAAGATCTTCAAGCTTTTACCTCTCAATGGTTTCCTCAATCTTCTATTTTACTGTATAAACCCACTTTCACCCAACATGTTTTTTTGCCAAGTGATAGAGTGACTAGCTTCCAAGTATTATTCTTTTCCAGTGCTTTCATTTTCTAATCCATGGTTTGTTTCAATTTTTTTTCTTAATTAATGCCTCAGATACAAAAGAAGGTATAGTTATTGCGTTTAGGCTTATGAGAAAGGCTTTATGTGTAGGAGATAATTTTTCAAAGGATAGATGATTTCCTAAAGGATAAAAATGTTTAGTAACGACTCTAGTTTATTTTCTAAGGATAATTGAAAAATATAAATTCTCATAACAACATCACAAGGAGATTCATCATGGTTAGTAGAATTAGGATTTACAGGTTTAGATATATCCACCTCTTGTAATGGTTACATGTTGAATTCTTGAACCTAAGCATATCCTGGAATAGCCTTTTCAATATGGATGGAATGTGTTGACCTTATTCAATTTTAGGAAGATTTTGATTTACCACTCATTCTCTCAGTAGGTTCAGTTTTAGTAATATTATTTTATTTCTTTTGAATAGCAGATTTAGAAATATAAACTCAACCATAGGCACTAACATAAAATGGCTTATAATGTCACCCATTCAAGGTCAGCACACTAGAAGCTCATAGGTGAGTTTTCATTCATTTCACTCACGTTCTTGTTTCGCTTTCATTTATGGATATATTTTTTTCATTTTACTGATTGGTTTTGGCTTTCATTTCATTATGCATTGTGCTTTGAAGGATTAAATCCAACCTCCAGCGACGGTGACGACGCCCCACATTCTAATGGTAGCGACAAGGCCCTAAGGCCACATTCCATCGACGACGAGGTCATATTCTAGAAATGACAACTAGGGCTGTAAGGCCACCCTCCATCCGACTTCGTTCTCAACTTTGGTTTCACTACCAAGTTAGTTTTGATATCCGCCATTGCACTTTGTCTCTTATTGATTGCATGTTTTGCCAATTGTTATGTTTTTTTCTTTCCCATTTTTGTTTTGTCTTAGAAATTTCTTTTAGTAGGGCTTTTTGGAATTTTTATTTGTTTAAACTTTTAGAATATTTTTAGTATCAAATTTAGATTTATTATTAGTTCCTTAACTAATTTTATATTTATTGGATTTTTGAATGTTATCGGTGCATTATCATTTTATACTAAGATTTATTATAATTTTTGTTAAACACTGAGCGAACCTTATTTTCAGTTTGAGATTTCGTACAAATGACTTAACTTTAATTGTTTGTATTAAATCTTGAATTTTTTGATAAGATAGTTTGGAAAATTTATTTTTCATAATTTGATATCATGTGTACATTGGAGTTATGCATAAATTTGATAATATTTCGGTTGAGACCATTTTGTGTTGTTCTTGTTTGAGATTTAGTACAAATGATTAAAATTTAATCATTTGTATTAAATCTTGAATTGTCTAATTGAACAGTTTGGAAAAATTACTTTTCATAATTCGCTATAACGTATACATCGAAGTTTATGCATAAATTTAATAAAATTTCGGTTAAGACCATTTCATGTTGTTCTTCAAATACATCCTTGATTGTGGTCATGAATAATCACCTTCATTTTATGTACTTTAGAGACCAATGCGAAATGTTTTCAAAAATTTATTAAATTTATGATGTCAGACTTCTTCGTATACGTGTTAACAAATTATGAAAAATATTTTTTCCGAATGAATAGTTGTGAGAGTTAAAAATTTGAGATTGATGGAGTTTGTTAAGAACGTTGTATGGATTAAAGATGGATGAATGAACATCACATCAGTGAAAAGTAGGGAAAAGGGATTTCTATGTTCTTGCAATATGCTCAAAAACACACAATCTTTGTGAACAAGACATGTTTTTATACTTGTACTCGTTGTCTTGATCCAATACGTCAGAACATAGACAGAATGTGTGATCATCTATTCAAATTCACTATAATGAGTTATATAGTTGGGACGGATGACCTCAGTTTCTCTTTGGTGGATCTTAATAAGATGAATTATACAAATGAACCATTTATTATGGCTAGTGAAGCAAGACAAATCTTCTATGTCACTAATCCAGCCAATATTATCAGTCATATTGGAAGGACAAAACATGCACGAAAATCATGATGAAGACTCTCTAGATATACTTGAGACAATGTTTTTCTCATCAAGAACCATTCAAGTGGATGTCAGTGAAATAACCTATGACATCCATATTGGAAGTGATCACAATGAAGGCATATGGGAGATAGCAATACCCTAATAGGTCTTTATTTATTATTGTCACATTTACAATTATTCTTCTTTCCTTGTTCTAATAATATAGAGCTAATTGGTTGTATTTTTTTATCTTGATTTACTAACAATGTGTTTTTAGGTATGACGAGCTTTGGATCAAGAAAAACTAGACTTAACATATTTATGACTCGGTTGCCGGATGTCACAACTGAATTGATCCTCGATCAGGTACACTTAGTAGCCCAAATGTAGAAAATTTTCATAGCTATTTAGTAGTGTTTGCCAAAAAGGCATGTCTCTATTGTGATTGCATCATGGGATGACGCCATAAGGATAAAGAAGAACCTCCTATGATAGGATATTCTAGTATGTTCCATATGTTTACTTAAAATTGGATATAATGTTTAATATGTTTACTTAATTCATTAACATCTTTTATGTTTATTTTCAACAACAAAATTTTGACATTTCGAACAATAATAAATTAAGAAGGTGTTATTTCACACAACCATTAGATGGAGGAACTTCAAGTCATGACTCACGTCTTTATATTTTTGGAGACAGGCGACATAAGAGTCCTTGTAATAAGTACCACATAATTGAGGAGGAGTGGATATAATTTCATGCATCTAAAGAGCTTGAGGATTGGTAGGTTTGTTACTTAAATGCTTTGTATAATCACACAAGCCATACATTTGTGATTTACAATTGTTAATTTTTGTTATGTGTTAGAGTGAGAAAAGAATAGCAGCCCAACAAAGACAAAAGCATAATGATGCATCACTTGTACTCTTGCAAGGTGGCTATACATTGTTGGAGAAACGTTTGAGTAAGTCTCATGTAGAGGCTTTAGAACTTGATTCTCCTGACCTAGTACCTATACCTCCTAGGTACAAGATGTGGAAGGTTGCTCAAACTAAGTCTGATTAGCACATCACATCACAATCAACTTAGGTGATATTTGAAAAAATAGTAAGTACAAACCCTAAACCCAAAACCATAGTTCATATGATGTGCTTTATGATTAAACTTGATTATGTGGTGCAAGATGACTTAGTTGAGTAAGAGACTCAAGGTTCGTTTGTTTCCCATGGTCGAAACGATATACACACAATAACCATTGGAAAGCATTGATAATGCCTTACTTTGGTCGACCACAGGTACTACATTGTTATTCTTAGTATTTTTATGTTATTGTTTACAAAGAAATGATCCACACCTTTGAAAATCTTAATATTAGTTCTTCCGTCCTGAAAAGCAAGTGATGTGCCAACCTATTATCCATGAAGATGATGACACGGCAGAAACAGAGGATGATCCTCTACGAAAGCTCATGACAAACTTAATCAAGTTGAAAAGAGGACCAATAGAGCTATAGTGAGAGTTAAGTATATTTGGCCTCTAGTGTTATGTCCCATTGTACATTTTGTTAAATGATGCAATAGAGTTGATTTCAGGAGACAAGATGATAAATATTTTAATCATACAATTATAGTGCTTGTAAGTTTTTTTATTGTCTTCCTTATTTAAATATTGAAATTGCTACTTTTTAATTTATATTTAATTGTCTTATTATAGGTACATGGACACAATCACTATTGACCAACGTCAGGCTTCCATGTATGGATTTATCGAACCTCAAACCATCCAAATTCTTAGAAACATAGTTGAGCAAATGCAAACATATTTGCAAACATAGATGTTTGAGTTACAAAGAGAGATATACCTTACATCCTACATTGATGGGTAAGTATTACTGTAATTTTATGAACTAATGGTAATTAGTCATTTAACTATTTCTGATTCATGATAAGTCTCATTGACAACTAATGGTCATCAAATCAAGAGAATGCATAATTGTCTGATTTTGTTCTTTGCATAGGAAGATGAAAAATGATTTGAAAATCATGCTACAAATGTAAGTCTTACTTTTCTAATATAATCTACTTAGTATATATTGCTACTAACATATGTTTCCAATTTAATTAGATTTTTGGGTAAGCCTAGATCAACCCAAATTCAAGTAATCTATCCAAAGGTTGGAACTCTTTTCATCTTTAAGTTATTCATTTTGGCATGTCAATTTATGAGCTTAATCTATGATTATTTTTTTTGTCATATTTAGTGTAACAAGTAGAAATATTCATGGAAATATGGATATTACGTCATGTCTTGGATGAAAACCAATATTTGAGCAGAAATTAGAGGTGATTGGGCAGAGGAAATAATATATATCTTTCACATTTAGAAATCATATCAAACTTTAAACATTAATATCCATACATAATGAAGTTGTGTTATTTTTTCAGAGATTCAAGAATCCATCACCTATAACTAATGACACAATGAAGAAAATAAGACAAAAATGGATAGTGTATCTACTGGAACAATGGAGTTAGAAAGATTCATGGGAGTTGAAAATTGACGTTGGAATTTTTAATTGTAAAATAGTAGAGGGTAATTTGTTAATTAAATAAGTGGTAGTGAGAGTGGATTCCCTCAAAATCTTTTTGGAACATTTTTTTGAAAGGGGAATGCTCTTATTTGTTCTAAAGATGTCAATTTTTCCATTCAGGAACTTCATTTGTTAAGGTGTATAAACACATGAGGATTCACGAATTATCCATTCATTTTGAAAAAATTGGTCTAATGTATGATTAAAATAATCTTTATCAGACCTAAATTTCTTGATAACCATCCCAAATTGATTTTTAATCAGTGCCACAAATTTCCTAACAACATAACTAACCTCAAATTTGTTTTTAAGGAGAAAAAGTCATGTTACCTTTGTACAATAATTAATAAAGTAATAAATCATTTAACTCCTGAAATATTTGAAACATTAAGGGACCCCACACATTAGTATGAACTAGATAAAAAAGGATTAGAGCTTATTTTATTGTAAGCAAGAAGACACAGAACACGTTTGTGTTTTGTCAATTCACAAACCTCACAATGAGAATTATGCATATTCAAATTCAAATCCTTAAACAAAGAAGGAAACAAAAGTTTTATAACACGAAATGATGGATGTGTAAGACGACAATGATAGAACTGAATGTTTTCTTAATTGTGCATTGAGGATTCAATCATCAAAGGGTGACTCATAATATACCAAAATATATCAATGAACACATACCTATTGGGTTTTTCATGTTACTAAGGGAGGATCTTACTCTTTCTAACTCCTCATGATTGTGGAACAACAACATGAGCATATTAAGGCCATTTGAGATATTTTTTTTCCATTGAATCGACAGGCTGAATGCACATTCTATAGCTTTCCTCTAGCTTGGGCTTGTTTCCATTTTCAATTCCAGTCATTGCAAAATAATTGATAAACACCTAGATCAGGATAAACATACAACAATGAAGACTGCAATTGTGTACGATAATGGAGGTTGAAACACATAACATAGATCAGAGGTTTAGTGAGCAGAGATTAATGTTACAATTAGGTTTAGATAACAATTAAGTCTGTTCACTTTTATACACTTAGAGTCCTAAAGATTAAGAACTCTGATACCATGTTAATAATGAAAAATAATACAATTATTCTCACTTATTTTTTCTCATTATACATATTGAATATATATATATATATATATATATATATATATATATATATATATATATATATATCTATAAATCTCTTCAAACAATTTTAGAATCCTTCTAAACAATTTTAGAAATTAAAATAAAATATACAAAATTAAAACTTAATAAATATATAATTAAAAATAACATAAATTTTTCTTTTTTAAAATGTCCTATAGTAAGAATGCAAATGCATAGAAAATAAAGAATAGAGATAATTAAAACTAGATAAACTTTTATCCTAAATGCAAATCAGATTACAATAAAAGTCCACTGGGCATATTGTATACATGTACAACATTGTTCGATTTGATTTACAGGAAAGAAACTTAGAAAAGAAAAAAGAAATTTAAATTCTAAATACATAAATAAAATTTAAAATTATTATACGTATTATCTTCTTAAAATATTCATGCACTAATGGAAGAGACGAAATCAGAAAAAAAAATTGGCAAACATGTTAAAAACTTTTCATGATAAATAAACTTAAGAATGGCTAACTTATATTATTAATAACTGTTTCAAATTAATCTGATAAAAATGATCTTATATTCTAAATTTAAAACAGACATTTACTTGATATAACAAATTAAAATTTATGTCTCAGAAGTACACATGCACGTGACTTCTAGACTCAATTTTTATGTGTAAATGCAAACTAATTTTTATATCTAAGAGGGGGAAGTTGATTATGTCCTAAATGTAACTTTTTGTAATTAGTTTTCCATACATGAAATTTGCATGAATTTATTTTTCTATATACAAATTTTATGTGGTGTGTATTTTAGTTAGATACTTTTAATTTAAAAAATATATAATAAATTTCCCAAAAGTCTTGCTAACCGGTGTCAGAAGTTTGAACCTTAACCGATAAAACAGCCACAAACTTTTTTTTTTTCAGACAAAATCAGTTTACTTGAACTAAAATTGCTATTTTTTTTCAGCGTATGTGACTTTTTCCATAGAATCAAAGTGAATAACACAAGTTTTTCTTTTTGTTTATGGAAGATAAAGAGTCAAATTCTACAAAGTAAAATGGGTACGATAGATTAATCTTAACAAATTTTAACACACATATTTTTTATATCTTAATTATTACGTTTTAATTGTCACTTATTTTAAGATAAAATAAGTGGAAAGTGAAGTAATTTCAAAATAAATATTTGAATCTCAATTACTTTAGTTACTTCTTTTCATTTTGGTCTTTTGGACTTTCTGTCCAAAATGTGTGTACCGTGCCAATTATCACGGATGGGCTTTCAAGTCCAAATGGGGGAGGAGATTTCTTCCAAAGTTTTTTTTTTTTTTTTTTTTTTGCAAATACTCTCGAAATTATAATTTAGAAGTTAGAAATGAATTTTGTATGTATAATCCAAAAGTCAAAATTGACTTTTAGATTTTAATCCAAAAGTCTTCTTTTAAGAAAAAAAAAATTCTTCTAGATTGCATAATTCAAAAGTTATAAAATAACTTTCAAATTGTAACTTTCAGAAAGGGAAGAATGAGAAAAAGAAATTATAGGAGTACAAGAAGAAAGCTATGGAAGTTAAGAAAAAAAAAATTACCAAGGAGGGAAGCAAGAAATGGGTTTTTCAGTCCAACAAATGTTATGAGTATTAAATGAATCTAAAGTGTACATGGGTTAAATTTACAATTTTCAATTTAAAAATATGTTTTGGATTGTATAATGTAAAAAATTATTTAAATTACAGAATTTAAAATATATTGTTAAGTTTAGAGATATATTTTCTATGTACATCTATATTATACCGAGGAAAATATATTTTTAAATTCAAAAATACATTTTGGATTATACAATACAAAATATTTTTTAAAATTTTATATTATACAATTCAAAAACCATTTTGAGATCACACAATCTGTGATATTTTAAAACTATAATAGAGTTTAGATTTTTCTTAACCTGATTAGTGAAAAAGAAGAAGAAAAAATAGGATGTAGAATGAAAGAGAGAGTTTAACCCTCAACAAAAGATAATTAAATGAATTAAAAAAAAAAGGAATAAAAAGGGAGAGAAAGAATCTAGAAAAGTAAGGTTTAGAATATGGTGAAACAGAGAAGAGAGTCTAAAAGTCAAAAAATTGAAATTTCTAAAGGCTATTTGGCAAAACCATCTTCCTCTTTATTGAATTCACTTCCACTCTGTTCCCAAAAGCAGAGTGTGTTGTTGGGGATCAACATGCACCACGCATGGCTTTATTAAAAATCATTTTCTTTTTCAATTTGTAGTTACATAAACAACAACCATTGTATTCGCAATATAAATAGTTTCTCATGTTACAAGTATTTCTAATTTTCTATGTACTTCACCTTCTAATTTTCTTTTATGTGAAATTATGAAAATCTTTGAGGTATCAAGGAAAATTTTAAGAGAATATATGAACCCTATAAAATAGTTCCTTTTTTTATTTTTCAAAAATTAGTAAATATTCTCTTCCGAAACAAAATCTCACTCACACTAACCTAATCATCATTGATTTGATTATATTTTACCGGGTGAAAATTGAATACACGATTTTTTTTATATTAAATGTGAGTCTAAAGTGTGTATTCATTACATTATTATGTTTAATTCTGACTTAAGTATGTTTTTAACTTTTATAAAAGTTGTTAAAATAAGAAGTTAAAAGCTAAAAAACTGAAAAAACTATTTAAGAAATCACTTTAAAGACCCAAAATAAAGGTAGAAAGAAACTACAGATAAATATTTTTTCAGAACCAAATACACAATTTTTAAATTTTTTGAAGACTAAAAGTCAAGAAAAAACTTAATGAGAATTAATTATACACCTCATCATTCGCTAAAAGACTAAAAATATCATTTTTTGATTAATAACTAATTTTATGAAATTGTTAACTTGAAGATGATACATTTTGAAGAAGATGCTTATAGTCCAGACAAAAACTGTTTTTATATTGAAGATTTCAAACATCCAAATGACCCTTTCCCTAGTTCAAAGTCAATTATATTATGAGAATATTGATTGACAAATTGAAGAAATAATTTAATAACTGTACAATATTTTTAATCTATTTCTGTTACTATTCACTCCTTCCACACACATTTAAATTTCTTTTACATATAAAAAATAATATTTAAATAATTAAATTTTGACAATTTTTTCTTATCATCTGAAATATTATTTTTTAAATAACTTTCCTATTTTTTTATTTTTTTATATTCTAAAATTACTTAAAAAATATTATATCACATAGTAATATATATATATATATATATATATATATATATATATATATATATGAAAAAAAAAAATTTAATTTTATAAAAAGACAAATCATGAAAAGATTCTTTATAATTAATCATGTATGTTGAGAAGATTACTAGGGAAGAGTGAAATTCAAAGGTGATGAACATGACATGTGTGTGGAAATAAACATTATCTAATAAAGTGATTGGAACCCTAATTCATGATTTATTTATATGAACATTCATTAGTTAAAGTTTTGTAGAAAAAGAAAAAGGAAGATTCCATAAAGATGAGCATTGGTAACCCTAAACCCTATCATTTATCCTTGAAGCCTATGACAATCCATTAGGGCCTGAAGATACATAGTAAACTTTGCAATGCAATTGAAGTTGAATTTTTGAAAAGTTTGGACCCTCCACCTCACATTGACCCCTTTGGTTCCCCATGCACCATTTCTTTTCATCATTCTTTCAAAAGGCTACCCAATTACTCCATCATCTAACTCCTCCATAGCCTCCACCTGTAAACCATATTCATGAAAATGCTACCCAACAAATTTTTTTCTAAAAATCTCTTTCTTTTTGTTGATATTCAAAATAAAAACAAATTCTGAAACCCCACATGATCTTGCTGTTTTTTTGTTTTTCCTATTTAAAGTAAATTGATGTAGGATAGGGGGCATTTAGAAAATCATTAGTAAGGTTTCTAGTTCAACTTATATCAAAATAAAGTGTGGTGTGGTGTGATAATTTTAAATTTTCATTGAAATCTTGCTAATGAAAATTTTATTAAATTTTAAGATGGTGTTTGGTGTGGAAGAGGTAAAGGAAGAGAAAGAAATAAAGGGGAAAATGGTGATTTAGAGAAGGGGAAGAGAAGAGACTTGAAATAAAATAATTAGACCCATTATTTGAATTTTGTATCACTAGTGAAAGTGAACAATATGAAACTTTGAAATTTACACTATTTTGAAGAAGAAGAAAAAAACCCTGAGAAATGACTTGAAAAAATTGGTTTCTTAAAAAAATATGTGACAGGTAAGCGTGGAACTTTCTTTTTTATGTTTATTGGTGGTTAAAATCTACTGAAAAGGTTACTGTTTTTTTTTTCTTTTGGTGATTATGAAGAGCAAGAAAAAATGTATTTTTAAGAAAAATTAATTACTTATAAATAATTCATTTATTTCTTTATACTAGTTGTCTTTAATTTCATTTTGACTAAATAAATTCTACCATATTTCTTTAGTACATATAATTTGAGTAACTTTTTTAATCAATAAAGTAGGATTTTACCGAGGAAACACTAAGATAGATATTCATAACAATAGGTGAAGTTTAAGAAGTAAATCTGGTTTAGGTGAAGGTGAAAAACTATAGCAATTTGTCAACGACCCAACAAGAACAAAGGTTAAGAAATTGTGCAAGTGTGAACTAATTTCAAAAGATCACTCACTATCTCTCTTGAATTTTATTTTATTTTTAGCTTAAAAAGATGTGCGTGCTATTTTGCATGGTAAATTTTGATGTTTGTCTCTATTCTGTCTTCAAACACTATGAAAATATATTAGATTAACATGATTTCAATGACTTTCCAATGTTTGATCATTTGATTTGATTGAACACACATTTGGTTACGCATATCAAGGTCCTAATTATTGAATTAACAAGCTAAGATTGATAGAACATGTAAAAACATTGTACGGAACAATTTTCTTTTGCCTCTCTTTTCTAGAGGGTTCTCAATTAATCCACCATTAGCGGAACACACCTTAACACTAATTATGTCACATCATCCACATTATTACACATAGTTTAAAGAAAAATAAGAGATGATTAGATATCCATTTTCTAACTTTTTCAGTTCCCATTCCCCTAATCAACCACATTCCATTGCATTGAACACCTTAATGTGGCAAAGAAATAATTGTAAGCATCCAAATTATTTCTGCCTAAGCTAAGATACTTTAGATTCCCCCGTGCAACTTTTAAAACAAAAAAATCAAACCCCCTAAAAAATAATCTTATTATAAAACTAACAATGATTTCAAATCTCCTTTCAACATTTTTCTACACATTTTTGCTAACTTTAAAATTAAAAAAAAAATATTAAGAACACTTTATTGAATGAATGTTTTTACTTATTGAGAGCCAGAAAATATCAGAAAAAGATATATAGATACTGTAAAATGAAAACAATCTATGAAAAAAGAAACATCCTTTGACACATACCCAACATGGATCATGTTACACAAAAACATCATGAATCGTGCAGAACTTGACAGAGATAAATTATCCCCATTTTCGTGTTTTTCTTTCCATTCCCAATAAAAATCAAGCATGCAAGCAAAAGGGTTGCTTTGAAGGTTAAGTTTTTTACTATGATTGTTCCATCTCAAAGGTATATGTATAGAAGGTTGTTATTATAGCATATATATATATAAAACTCTTGATCATAGGTACATGTAAGTAAATGGTTCATATAAGTATATATTACTCTGTAAGTTATACGGTCAGGAATTAGATTACATTAAAATGAAGAATCATAAAGTAAGAATTGTCAGTGGTTGGATGATAGAACTAATGGAAGATATTGAAATGAATATGCTATGCAGGTACACTTAATTAATGATATCAATCATTAACTTTATTCTGAATATTGTCTACTTTATTCTGTAAATGATTGTTTATTTCAGAAGAATGAGATCTAAATTTGGTAGAATGAAAAAGCACAGGCTAAGATGATGGATTTGGTAGAGGGGGACAGATGAAATGATTGTGGGAGAATTGGCAACTAAACTCTTGATTACATGTTAAACCTAAAATCACGGTAAGAATATGGTGAAGGCAGTAATGGAGGGCATAAAATTTTGTTTTGTTTTTGCAGTCTAGAACAAAGGTCCAAAAGGAAAAGACATGAGATAAAAATAGATAAGACAAGCCAACATTCCAATCTGTACACACAGAGAAAAAAGTATTGAAAGAAGTTGAAATGAAACCCAGCGGGAAACAGGCAAAATCTAATAGATTTTTCCTTTTGATAGCTTCTAACATGCTAGTTCAACATGAACCAACCAATTAAGAAGGAAGAGAATGTTATACAGCATCACAGAGGACCATTGGAAATTGGTGCTCCTCTCTTGATGCTATCCATGTTGGTAGTTTCATAGACAGGTAGACCACTTGAATAGTATCCCAAGTCATAGTTTTGCAGTTCAAACAGATCAGAGCTTGAATCACTTTCTGCACCATCATCAACCTCATTGAACTTCCTGATTTCAGAGATTTCCTTCTCCACTAACATCCTATCTTTCTCAACTGACTCATGACTACCCTTGTTCCTTTGTTTCTCTGATGATGATGATGATGATAAACCATTCATGTGTTTGTGTTTGTGATTGTGGCTGTTATCATCAATCAAAGTTGTTGTTGTTGTTGTTGTTGGTTCCCTTTTTTTCTTCTCATCCCACAACAACTCATTTTGCAAAGTGGTTGTCGTTGATCTTGCATGTCCATTATTATACTTTGCTGACAAGAACTGTGCATGCTTGTGGTCTGAGAAGGTTCTGAATTCCTTGCAGCTCTTGGTTGGTGTCTGTACATAAGGAGGAGTTCTAAACCCTGAACTTAAGGAAGAGTATAAGGACTTAGAATCTGCAGTGCTGGCGCTTCTGAAATGGCTAATGCTGCTCCTCCTCCTTCTCCTCCCTCCAGGGCTCTCATCCTCATCTTTCATGGACTGAGAGCTGGATTTTGATTTCTTCTTCTTTGATGCTGATTGGCTGAAGAGAGAGTTCAAGAAGCTTGCAAGCCTTCCACCAGGAGAGCTAGGCTGCTTGTGTTTCTTCTCCTTCATGATTTGCTTCTCCATGCCATGGAATTGCTGGGGGAGCAAGCTTCTCATTGGCATGTCTAAGCTGATTCTGGCTCTGTGTGCATGGTGCCTTTCCTCTCTCATCATCTTCTGAGTGAAGGTGGAGGCAGTGTAGCCGACAACTTCACTGTACCCTGAGAAGTACCTTGCTGCTTCAAACACATCAAGCTCACCAGAATCGTTTCTGCGGTGGAAGGACTTGTTGTGATTAATTTCTGGGTCCATGAGGCCTGCTATGGACATGGTGCAAGTGTGTGGAGAGTAATATGTAACAAGAAGAGGGGCTATATGAAGGATGCAAAGAGATTTGGAATGATTGAGAGTAGTGGGAGGGTGAGTTTAGGATAATGAATAAGTGTAGGCATAATTTTATATGATGAGGGAGTTTTGGAGGTTTTTGTGTGAGGTCCACAAGATGTGCATATGTGCATTAGCAATAAAGATGAGATTGGGATATAAGTGGGGAACAGTGCTTTTTATCCTCTCTCATGCTGTTAAAACCAGAGGTTTCTGTTAGGGATTGTGGGGAGCAAAGAGCTGTGTTTCCTTGGATTCTATATGCTTCTATGGATTTGAGTGGTTGTTGGCTATGCATATATATATATATATATATATATATATATATATATCCAATGGACATCAACATGTGCATGATTCAAAAATCTAACCTTCTTTGCTCATATACATCATCATTATACATAGAGATGGACAACAATTATTACACAGATCCCACCATCATTTTGAGGGCTTCAAAGTCACTCCACATTCCATAACAAATTAAAAGTAATTGCTTGGCCAGTAATTTCTTTTGACTAGGATAGATTTACTATGGCCCATTAATATCACACTGCCTCCTCTTTAACCTGTTTCCATAAGTCTATATAGTATTAGTTGGGTGAGTAATGTTCCAATTCCCAACCACTGGTAGGTTCATATAGAGAAAAAACCTACCTGGTAGCAGCATTATGTAAAAATAGTATTCAGATCAGACCATAAAAACCATCTTCTCATGTAAACTCTCACCAAATTTTCATATCAGATATAATAATACATAACATAATACCATATCATATGGAAGGTGATAGATATATGAAGAAGTCCCACCAAAGGGTAAAGAAGACCTTTTCCACTGCAAAGAACTTACACATGCATACTTAGTATTATCAACTTTAGTTTTCTTTGATGTTAGTCAATAAATGATTTGGCCCATCAAAGCCAATGCCCATTTCTGAGTGTCGGAGTATAGTGGTGAGCATAGTCTTTGTGTGTGGGCACGATCAAATGAGTACGTGTAGCACATGAACCAAAAGAGACACACCAACGGATATGCATTAAAGCCATATATGGACTACCAAATATTGTTGTTGTACGTATAAACTTTCACTTAGTCAAGGCCAATCGAGCGAGATGACCGTGACAGTTCCACTAAGATCATCTAGTCTAGTCAATTTTTTTCTTCTTAGTTATCAATGTGGCAACTTACAAGGGACCCCTTAATTGTGTAGCCACCACCACAATTGTGGCAACCTACAAAACTTATTTTCTTTTAGTTTTCCATTTGACAGTATCAGCATCAAGATAAGGAAAACTGTGCAACTTGTTACGCCAGGCCTTGAATGCTGACCACTAGTTTTGAAGTAGAAGAAACACATTTTTGTTACACACACTTTCTGTTAAATGAAATCATGCCAAGGCTTGTCAGAAACCAGTGGTTATGGTTCTTGCAAGCACTAGATTTTGATAGACCAGGATAAGGAACTATCCCCATCCTTGGTTACTTTGCTTTAGATTTGATCATTAGGGCCACCCCGGAGAACAAGACTGATAGAAAGGACACAGAGTTAAAGCACAGAAAGCTATAAAACTTAACATCTACCCAAATTTGTGTGCATTGGATGCCCCTGGTTGCGGACATTTTGGAATGTGTTGGGTTATTTTCTTTGCCTTAAGCATCAAAAACATATGAGGCCAAGGTTATTATAGTTCGCAGATTTTGTTGCTCTATTATTGGAGAAGCTGAAAGCAAGGCCACAAACACATTGGGAAAATCATTCATGTTCAATTAACTAACTTGATTTATATGATACTGTGCATCATATCTGAGATTTTATGAGTGGCCTACGTCAAATAAAAAACGTGAACATAATTGGAGAATGACCACATATATATTGATGAAATCCAACAACATCAGTGGCAGCAGTGTAAGGTGTGTGTGGTGATGTTGCCACACTCTATTTAGTATCATCTTCATCCTGATCTTGAACAGAAAAATATTTCTACAATCTTGGAAGATACACATGTTTGGTTGCTTTCTTTTAATATGAACCATGCATTCTTAAAGTGATGTTTAATGGACATGGTTGCCCCAAGAGTCTCATCTTTTATTGCTATGTGCCATGTTTGATTTCTTCTGACCTTTTCACCAAAGCACATTGGATGATAAATCATCATTGAAGAGGAGTAGTTCTTGATGGGTCTGAGATTATTGTAGACCCAGTGAAAGTCCCGGTTCAGATGTTATCAAGGCTTTTTCAAGACTTCCAACAGTGATCCAACAACACATTATATGAATTCCACTAGTTTTAGGCCCATCAAAGGCTTCAAGTGCCACACAAGGGTCCATTTCATGACCCTACAAATAAGAACTTGGTGTTGAATTTAGGGACAGGGTGGGGCTGCAAAAACCTGAATTCCCCTTCAACCTTTGGCCTAAAGGGTAATTCCATCCTCATTGGTGGCATGTACTCTCCAATGGGATGCCCCCAATATGAACACCTCTTCAATAATAAGGGACTAATGAAGAGATAAAGTAAGGAAGTGAGTGAGGTTTTCATATTTGGGTACAAGAGAATGTGCAAGGAACCTGAAACATAACCATGTACGATAAATCTAAACCGTAGAGAGAATTGTATAATTAAAGGGGTGTCACAGTTGGATTTTGCTCTTAGACATAGTTTTTTTCTTTTCCAACTTTTAAGATGTGCAATACACGTGGCCACATTAAGATTCATACATAGTGCCTTTTCACACTTGGTCTATAGCGCTTTAGCTTTAGACTCATTATGCTCATAAAATATCTATTTTCTATCTCCAAAAAGTTATGAAAAATATTTATAAGCTTGGCATGCCCTAATCCACATCTATGCTCTCATCTATTTGCAGGTCATACGCCTTATGTTGGCAGGAAAATCTCAACTAAAAGCACTTCTCTTTACTCTTTGAAAAATATCATTTTTGTGTGTCATAAATCAGTTCAGCATAAAGAAGTTGCTTGGCTTGTGGAAGGGGTCAAAATTATGTCATCAAAGCACATAAATCACAGTAGCTTGAGATAGATATACTAAAAGCCTAATTTAACTGTGCGGGCTCTCTACGATCATATTTGTGTTTTCATTTAAACATACATGATTATTTAGTTTTATGGTAAATTCCTTTTATTTCTAGTAATTGTGCAATTTTTAACATACTTCAACATCAAGAACATCACACACGTTCGCTTCACATCAAATATAAAAATCGAGAAAAACTTGATAATAAGTGACACGATATGTCTAAATTTCGATTAAGATATATTTTTGAAGACTTTAATACCATATTAAGATAGTAAAATTTAAATCTAATTCAATCTTGTTAAAATAACTCAATAAGATAAGATTATTCCAATTATATATTGTGAATTGACTTTATTTATAATAGATATATTTAAAGTCACCTTTAAATATGATTCAACCTGATTCAATTCTTTTAAGAAACATTAAATTGTATTCATTATTTATGATTTTTCTGTACAAATAAAAATTGAGAGTTTGAATACACAAATAACGAAATTCTAGGCGATTAAATCAGATTCGAGTATTAAAAGTGAAATTCTAAAAATTAAATCAGATTAATTCAAACAACAAAACAATATGAAAATCAGTTTTCCATATATTTCATTCAAGTTTGACTATTAATCAATTAAATTAATTTATACAAAATTAAATCTTAATATCATTCAACCCAATTTGGATTAAGTTATCAAATCAAGATTTAATTTTTAATCTGAATTCTAATTTCAAAGACACAAATTGGTATGACAACAGCGCAAAGAAAAAAATGAAAAAAGAGAAGAACAAACTCAAATCGATGAATGATAGTGCAGAAATCTCATTTCATGTTATTGATTTTGGTTTCTTTGAATTGATCTCTCAAATTTAGTTTTATATTAGAAAATAACTAAAGCGCACAAAAAGAATCATAGAACAATATGAAAAGGCAAAAATAGATAGAAAAGGAGAAATTATATAACCCTTGAAATTATGCAATTGTTAATTGTATATTGTTTTGAGCATAAAGCTTTGAACCGAAATCTTACTTTTTCAAACTCGAAAAAAAATTATGGATCTCATTTGAGCCTAATCAGGTCTAGAAGCCTAATTAAAAATGTGTAAGAAAAAACAAGTAAAAATAATAAAAATTATGCAGGGTTCTCTTTTCAAAGATTCAGGAAATCTCCCTCAACTTCTAGAAATAATAAAAGTAACAAAGGATTCCAAATCTAAATATATATCCATTTTAAAGTCCTAAAGATATGGAATTCAATCGGTTGGTGATGTGCAAAACATTAAATTGAGTGTATTAAAACTAAACTCTTTTGAATAATGATAGAAGAAACATAAAAACTAACTTTTCCAAAGTAGTGAGATTCACTTTTAAAAATAAAATGTACTCACAATTGTTGATTAAGAAAATTAGTGGTTGATAATCATGCTAAGATCAAAGACATACATCCACCATTAGTTTTCTAATAAATTATGATGAGTGCATTTTATTGAATAAAGTGTGTTCTCTTCACTTAATCAGAATCGTTTTCTAAACAACACTTTTAGTGGTGAGAAAGATGTTCTTGTCAAAAATCTTATGGGTAATGTTTTTATTCTTAACAAAACTTCACCTTACACTTCTTGGTGAGAAGCTCACTTTAAAGAGTAAAGTAACAAATCTTAATGATATAATGATGAAACAATAAACAATTAGTAGTACGTGTATTTACATAATAATAATAATAATAGATTAATTACATACTATTGACTAATTTTTTAATCAACCACTAACATTAATTACTCTAACTTTTAAAGCAAGTTATGATCACTTTAGAAAAGTTAAATCCTCACTTTATAGATGAAATGAACCTTTATAAAGGTGAAAATATTTAATGCAACTGTGTGTCACGTGATGTGGAGATGTCCAAAGACAATAGTTAGATGAGAGATTAGGTGACACCAACATATCAAAGATTTTTATCTTTGTCTAATCATCCGAATATCATAGGAGAAAATAAGTGAGTTTCATGTTCCATGAAAATATTACTCATTGTGAGTAGTTTGGGAAATAATGTGAACTTCAAAAACTATAAATAATGTTGCGGATTTTGGTGTATACGAGGGTAGGCAAACTCACCTCCTTAATTTTGTTCTCCTAATTCTTTACTTTTATTTTAAAACAATTGGATTGAGATCAAATAATTTTTAATTGCTCCATAGCTAAGCCAAGAAAGATAGTTGGACTTGCCAAGGTAACTTTTTTTTTTTTTTATTTAATGGTTGATAGTTACTTGTTCCAAATCTATTAACCAAATGGCTTCAATAAAGAGAAGGAGAAAATTGGATTCTTTTAAATCTGTTGTCGGTACTCGATCTTTAATATTCAATAATATTCGCATTATTTTATAATATACAAAAAGAAACCAAAATTAGTTAGTCATTACAGTGACCAATTTAGATATCAATTTATAAAATTTAAATTATTGGTTACTAAAATAGTCATTATTATAAATAAAAAATTATAATTAGTTACTAAATTTGTCACTAATCACTTAGAGACTAATTTAGAAACTAACTCCTTTTGGTAGTCATAACTTAGGTAGCTAATTTTTAGTGACCAATTTCGTTTGGTAGCTAAAACTAAGATAGCTAATTTTAAAGACCAATTTAGTAATCAATTATAATTTTTTATTCATCATAGTAACTATTTTAATAATCAATAACTTTTAATTTTGTAAATTAGTATCTAAATTGGTCAGTATAGTTACTAATAATTATTGGTCACTAAAATTGGTCATTATTTAGAAATTTTCTTGTAGCATTCGACTCAAGTCCAAATCTAATATCAAGAGCAAATGTAAACATATACTAGTAGTTAGCTAGGTTTATGAATGAAGAATGCTAATATTTGGAGAAACTAAATTAGGTTCACTTTGTGAGTCATGTATAAGATTTTTTAATAAGTCGATGTATTAAAAGAAAATAAGTTAATAATGTTAATATGCGTGAAAACCTTACTTGAGATTCTTTTCTCATAACATTGGACCTAGTATTTGGTTCTAATTTTCATTTTGAGTCTTTCAATTTATTCTCTTTATTTTAATTTTTAATTAAGTTCGTTTTTTATAAAAACGTCTCAATTAAGTCATTTTTTATATAATCTTTTTAAAAATTTTAATTTTTTTTTATTTAGTTTTTTTGTCTTTTAAAGTTTTTGTCATGTGTCAGGTTATAGTCATGCTATGTGACAATATCAATGTCACGTGTCGGTGTTAGTGTCATGTGTTAGTGTCACATGACATTGTCTTGTATTTAAATTCGACCGTATATTTACATATTTTATTCAATTGAGTCACAATATTTTTTAAAATGGAACAATGGTTTTCCTTTCTAAAAGGGGACAAAATTACTAATTAAACCTAATTACAACTTATATATAATATTAAAATAATTTTTTAAAATTTATACATCAAATCACTATACTTAAATATTCAAATTAATTATAATTTTTAATTGAAATTTTGAAAAAATACATACTTTAAACTTACAATGATTTAAAATATTAAGGATGTAAATGTAAAGTAACACTTATAATTATATTTATTATTTTTATTGAAAGGCTTTTTCACTCCTCTCTTGAAGTGCTTAACCCTAGAGCAATTCAAGTACGTGTTGGTCGAGCTTCATAGAGATCTCTGTAAAATGCATTCAAGAGCACAATGTATGGTTGCTAGAGTTATTCGAGCTAGAACAATAGCCAAATATGTGTCAATCCCTAGGCTCACTAAGTGCTTATAAAGTCTAAATAATAACTGAATAAACTCGGTTAAGTGCGAAAAATGACTTATAAACCCGTTGATTTAATAACTTGGTTCATCTGCAAAAGTTATCAACTTTTGAGCTCCGAAGGCTTGTGTACCTACCTGGCCCATTATTATAATACAGTGGTATAATTTGTCAAGGGCCAAAATAGGCTCAATCTACAAGGATCTAATAATAAGATCCATATGATACTTTGGTTGTCTGTTAATATATTTTATGAGATTATATATGATAATATTCATGTGATATAAACAAAATTCATTCATAATTAATATGTAGTAAGCATGTATCATATATGTTATTATACTCTATATATCAACAAACCTATAATGCATATAAATACATGTTATCACAATCATCTCATAATCACTCTCCCCCACAAATACTCATCCATATTTTCCTTGAGCATTAGAGTCTTTGTATGTGAATTTCTCCTTTTTGTGGTAATTCAGAGCTCGACCATACATCAACCCACTTCAAAAATTGATCGACCAAATTCAATAAGAAGACTTAACATTTCTTCGATCACATAAATGTAAACAAGTATATCTCGAAGATGTACTTATTAACTCATTTCACTTGAATTGAAGTGTACTTAAAGTTTCTTGTACATGACAAGTAACCTATAGAAATCCATATACTCCAACAAATCATCCCTATCCAAACAACACGTCTCCATAAAACCCATTCAAAGAGAAGAGGAAAAAAAATTAAAACCTTGAAAAAAAAAATTTATATACTTACGAAGCTCAAAAGTTGATCGGTCTATACTAATCTCTACCGTTTCCAACCATAGGAACAGTAGTAAAAATCATTCTCTAAAATTAAAAAAACTTTAGAGGGGTCAATTTTTGAAATAAAATAAAAAAATGTCTAATTTTTATTTAAAAAATTTCAAATTTTTATTTACTGAAATTAATTTTAAAATAAAATTTGGATTTCACAATCTACCTTCGTTATGGTTCTCCACACGGTTACCCTAATCTCATAAAGGACAAGACAAATCATCTAATATAATTTCCCAAGTTCGCAAATCCTATCATTTTATTTTCTACGCTCATAAAATAATGTTATTTGGTTATTTCGTATACGATTCAAATCCTCCAGAATAAATTGTCAGAACTTCCTTTATACAAGGATTTGGCTCAAATAAAAAGGATTTATCCTTTCTTATCGGGTTCAAGTTCTTATGTATTGATTATATGTATTAATTATCGTTTGATATGACGAATAATATTAGTATCTATTTGATCGTGATACGTTCAGGATTTTTTTTTTCATTCTTAAAATTGACAGAAAAAAAAAAAACCCGTAAAATTGGTGTATGTGAATTTTT
>Ga0214542_1001314_pt1 | contig 50615 bp, 29 predicted proteins | sample CNSS1metaG_FD_160096 | JGI IMG/M metagenome (GOLD analysis project Ga0214542, IMG submission 160096) | Root nodule microbial communities from cowpea collected in UCLA plant growth center, Los Angeles, California, USA - CNSS1 | ecosystem: Host-associated > Plants > Roots > Nodule | place: USA... | reverse complement strand
CTTGCATTCATGATTTTAGGACGAGTGGCAAACTAGGTGAGTAACTAAATAAAAAAGGTTGAGAGAGAATAAGTATGAAATAGTAAAAAAAATTGAAAACCCTAAGTTATCTGTATCAATAATAAGGGGGATTTTTTTTTTCTACATTTTATAATATTAATTCTATCCTTTATAATATAATTATTTATTATTTTTTAAAATTAATGGTTATTTTACTTATTTTCTATAAAATTGTTTATCTTATTTTTTTATTCATCAATAATTAACTTTTCTATTCATTTCACTTTATTTTTATCATTTCATTTCATTTTTAATAAATATAAATATAAATATAAATTTATTTTATACATATCACCTACTAAAATACTATTATTTATATTTAAAAAATGCGTATACACCGGCGCGATAGCACATGTGTGTATGCTAGTATTGTTAAAAGGTGAATTGGCAGGCCAATTAAATTTTTTGTTTCAAGTATAGTTAATTATAATTTTTTAAAATTTAGTAACTGATCAATTAATATTTTTAATTAGATAAATTTAAATAATAATTATTTTTACATAATAAACTATTATATTATAATTAATAATAAAAATTAAATTTATAAATATCAATTATTTAAATTATAATATTATATATTTGTATTATTCAAATAATATGATAAAAGAAATTGATTCTATAAATTATTTTAATTTAAAATAAATAAATTAAATTAAAGTCGAAAATTAAAAATACTAACCTAATTTATTAAATTATGGCTTTGTTAACGATTAAGTTATTCATAATCACATTATTTCTTCTATATAAATTTAGTGTTTTCTTGTTGTAATTAGAAATGTAAAAAAAAAAAATTGTACTTGTAGTTATCTACGGATAAAATTCACAATAGGTAGGAAATGAATATTGTAGATAAATATATACAGGTAATGGATACGTGTATTTTTTTATATTGTGCGTGTTAACAGGACGAGTACCTATATCATAGTATCCATATATGTTGATACTCATACTCGCTATACTCTACTTTAAATTAAAAAAAAATGATTAAAACATTAACACATCAATTTTAAATGGGTTATTTTTTATCCATTGGTTTTATTTAAAAATATTTTGGTCTCTTTGTAAACTGTCATTCAACACCATTTATGTGGGTTATTTACACTTTGTTTGAAATTTATGAATGTCATGCATTGTATCTTTTGAATTTATGATTAAAATACATTATTAAATATATTTTTTTTTGTAAATATCAGCGGGTACCCATGAATATTAAAAAAATATGCGGATACCCGCAGGGATATGGATACGAGACGAATATTTATCCAGCAGATAGGGTATGAGGGAGCTATTACCCGTATCCTAACTGCCCCGTTTACATCCCTAATCCCGCAGATAGGATATGGGAGAACTACTACTCATATCCTATTATCCCCATTAATCCCTAATTGTAATGGTGGTTAAGAGTAGGGATGACAACGAGTCAGGTCGGGTATAGATTGTGCCTACCCGTAACTCGATCCGCAAGAAAAATATCTACCCGCTACCCGTCTGTTTACCTTTCGAGTACCCATTTAAAAAAATACCTGCGGATTTTTTAAAATTCGTGGTTACCCATAATTACCTACATACTTTTGATATTTAAAAAAAATATTTTATATTTTTTAAATAAAATTATATAAAAATAATATAATATATAAATTAAATATTAAATTTAATTAAATTTAACTTAATAAAATATAATTTTAATATTATTAAATTTAACTTAATAAAATATAGTTTTAATTTTAAGTTTTAAAATAACGAATTGGATAATATTATACCATATCCAACCCATTCATAAATACTATTTATCATCACAAATTTTATGCGCATATATCATGGGTATTTTTATTATTCCCGTAATATTTGAAAATAGAACCATTAAGTAATAAATTAACAAGTTAGGCAGGTTATATAAAACAGGGAAAGAGATAATCCTGACAACATCTAAAATGGATAAAATAATTTTCTTTAGTTTAACTTCGGATTGTTTTGACCACATTTAAAAGAAAGTGAAATTTAAAACAATAATTATAGTTTAAAAGATACTTTTTTAAAATAATATTTTAATATATAAATTTTATACAGATATATATTATAGTAAATTATAATTATTGATTTAAAATTTAGTCTATTCATATATCTATGAATTGCTCTTACCTAAATTTGTATCAGTCACACTGGATCGAGTTAAACTTTATCAGATTTAACTCAATTTATTATCTGTGAAGTTTAATCGGTTAAATAAGTCCATAAATAAATTAAAATGGAGGGAAACATTTGTGAAATTGGTGAAAGCTAAACTTTCCCGCCATATATAGATAATTTTGTTGCACTTTCTCTCTCTGAGACGTTGGCAGCTTCTCACTGAACCCAATGGCGAAGACTCGAAGCGGTGAGAAAGCAGCGAAAGCAGAAACAGAGGACAGTGGCGATGGCCTCGAAATAATCTCCATCGGTTCACTCTACAAAGGAGCATGGGACAAGAAGTACTGGACTACCTCTAGGGTTTGATTCCATTCCCTCCTTTTTGTCTTTCCCGCCGTTTCACACAATCGATTCGCATTCTTCAGTTTCTTTTACTCTTCATCAACTCTTTGTTTTTTTTTTTCTCTCGTAATAACCATCTTTGACGAAATTTATAGATTATTAGTAAAATTGCGTTGCCGTATAGGTTGCTTTAGAAATAAAAATGTTTTTTATGCTGCTTTTGCAATTTAATTGAAAAATGTGTTTTTTGTTTTGTTCTGAAATATCAAAGATCATTGCATGGGAAATCGGGATTTGTGCGGGATTAACAATTTGTTTTTGTTTGTTTTTCTTTGGTGACTGATGTAATGCATTTACGTTGAGTACATTGCAGGGAAAAGATCGGTATCCATATCCTGTTGGTTATCAGGCTGTTCGAGCTTATAATGGGACGACTTTTAAGATGGAAATTTGTGAAGGTGTCAATGGCCCTACATTTTTGGTTCGTATTTGGGCTTCTATTTGTTTTATTTATGTTTTAAAGTTTGATGTAATATGATAAAGGTTCACATTTTGCTTTGGGTTTTATTGAACAGATTCAGTTGTGTACTGTAAATGCAGATTTCTTCTGATGATGGGAATTCATATTCTGGGAAAACTCCTGACCAACCATGGGAGGAATTTCAGAAGAAAAGTTGCCCCCGCATCAAGATTTGGCATGGGAAGAGACTTTCATCTAGGATGGATGGATTGGAGGTAGAAATCTGTGATGTTGACTAAATCATTTTGTAAAATTTCTGATTTTTCCAGAAATTTCCCTTTCTATGTTGTATGTTACCATGTTTTTTGTTTGCTATAATATGATATTTTATCCATACTATGCTTTCTGTTTCTTATATCTTACATCTTACCTTAGTCAGTCACGGACAAAATAGATTCTTCATCAACAATGATATTATTATTGATTTTTAGGATAAAGTAAGAAACAACTAGGCTTTAAATGTTAAAATATAAAACTAAATGTTTTTTCGGACTATTATCAGTTTTCACATAAAAAAGGTTAGAGTGAGTAACCAGTAGCATGTTGTTTTCCCCTGCATTCTCTGTCAATCATTTATGCTATATAACTGATCATACGTATTATGCATGCAATGAAGACCAAACTGGGACAGTTATTTATTTGATGAATTTGGTTTTAAGGAAGCAAACCTTACATTTGTCTCAGCAAGTGAACTTCTGTTAAGAGATAAAATCATTTATGGATCACTACCTTACAGCTTAAACTTTTAGAAGACTTGGTCGTTAATATGGCATTATGGACTTCCACCATGCCTCTTAGTTGCAAATACTTCTGTGGATTGTGATTCCATCATTACAGTGTTCTGCTCCTTGGGCTTCTAGAGGCATCAAACACAGGCCACCTGTGTGGCTAAGGATGTTAGGGATGATGGGAATTAGGATCCAAATGCCAATTATGGAATTTGAGTTCCACATGGGATTTTTACTAGGAGTTCATATGACCTTTGGTTTTCCAACCTTGATGGCTAGGTTTTGGGTTACTAGTCTTCAGGTTTGTATGAACTATATCTAAGACTCCAGTGATTAAGAGTTTAATTCTTGCTTCTTATATCCTTTTAATTGAAGTAGAAATTTTGCATAACTTTAAGCCAAAGGGGCATGTGATAGAGATAAAACCAATTATGACCTGCTCCTAGCAACATAAGTTTATTATGCAATGTGCAATTGTGCAAGAACAACCCTGTATCTTATGTTGTCATTGATTAAGTTTTTTTAACTTCTCTTTGGTTCCATTCATGGTTTCTTTAACAAGTCTTCTAGTTCTGGGATATATGCAGTGGAGTTGGAAAGCTTTATCATATTAACGACCTTGCTTATTTTTTCTGTTTCCTTTCTTTTGTTTGTGAGGATATGATATTTTACTCTACTTTAAACCCTTCCTTTTTTCTGTTAAATAAACTTTCTTCTTCATAAAGGTATCTAAAAGTGTGGAATTTATAGGATTTGTAACCATTATGGGTTGATCAATCTCATAATTCTCCCTCTTTTTCCTTTGTGTTATTTCATAATCGTGCATCTTTTTTACTATATTGTTTTTAATATAGTTATATGTTGGCTTAATATATTTTATTTTATTTTCATCATATGCAGTTTTTTGGGTTCAAAAACCAGTCTATCCAGAGGTTGCTCCGTGAACTGGTAACAAATGTAAATGAAATAGCAGAACGGAGCTTGGTATCCCCAAACACCTGTGAGGGGGTTGCTAGAGCAGATCATGATGATTGCTGCCCAAATGTAGGCACATATCCTAATTTACTACTTTACCTCGGAAAATCACATGTTACAAGGAAGAGAAGCAGATGTGAACTTAAAAACAAAAAATTAAATGTTCGAGCTCGACCTCAATCTCCGGAACTCATAGGTAGTGAACCCTCAAATGTAAAGAATGAGAAGAGTCGTGGTCAGGGGAGTTCTACAACCCATTATAGTTCAGAAGTAACTGAGGTCCACAATCATATAGGTGTGCCAGCTCCATTGCAAAGGGCATCTTCCGTTTGTAAAAGCAGTAATTGCATTTCATCCAAAAATGATTTTCTGCTGAATCCTCTTGAAATTTATAATAATAAAGAAGTGGGAGCTGTGCCTTCTGAAGGATCAGCTGGTTTTCTCTTTTCTGAAAATTGCAGGGCTAAAGAACTGACTGAAAACTTGTCCACAGAAGAACCTGTAAGCATACCTTTAAACTTGTTATATTCTAGTGGACAATATTAATTGGAAACATGTTGCTTCATAAAACGCAATCTATTGAATGGTTATCATTAAAAACATGTTCTTCCCTTCTCTTGATCTTGATAAACTCAAAAGCATAAGATTCAGTTGAAACTTTCCCAGAGATAGGGTATAAATAAAATTTATGGTTCATTTTGTTATAGAAGAAAATATCTTAACTTCTTGCAGCTTCATAGGTCGCATGATGTGGAGTTGAAGATGCCTAATTTGTTGGTGAAATCTGAAGACAATAAACTAATGCAGTCACATTCTAAGGAGTATGTAGGTTGTATTGACATTGATCTGTGTGCTCCTGATACCCTGGATTTTGTGCAAGGTACTTGTATTTTGTTTGTACTATAAAACCTATTACTTTTCACTTTTAATGATTTTCTACACCTGCAATCTTGCATCTCATGCTCATTTCAGTTGATGGGTTGGAAGACTTTTTGGCTAAGATGTTGACATAGTCAGTTATTTGACTTTTTCTATAACATTTGGGGTTTATATCTAATTTTAAACCTTTGCAATTTGGGTTATTAAATATTAGGTGATACTGCTTAATAACTTTGGCATTATTGAATAGTGTAGTGTATTCTTTACAGAATAAAAGTGTGAAATGCCTTGTGGTATTGTCAAATATACGACATTTGTTGATTCCACTAATTATAATACAATATTTATAAATTTATGGGTGGTCTTTGGCTTTTCTAATGTAGTTCTCATCAAAAACACATCTTGTAAAATCTCTTGGAATCTTTTTATCAGTATGTTTAAGCTTTTTTCTATTTATTAATATCAATATTTCTTCATTCTACAAAAGTATCCTTTAATAGCTGCTTTCTGTCACATTTCCCTTTTATCTTCTCTATTTTCCTGTTGAACCGGATCACTTACTCTAGTACACTGCAGAAAATAATCCTGATTCTGCTGCAAGTGAACTGGATAAAAATGCTTACATTGAGACAGCTTGTGAGGTCACCTCTGGAGAATTGTTAAATGCAGAGCATGAAAATGCGGTCAAATCTAATTCAAATCCATGCTCTGAAAAAGGTGACTTTGGTCCAGCTGGCCATGATGTAGCAAACTCAATGATGTCACTTCTGCTTCCTCAGGCAGTTCCTCTACTGAGGTCTGTTTCAACAGATATGGAGCTTATCATTAGTCCTGCAGATATGCCACCTTCTCAGGTCAATTTCAAGGACGAACATGTTAAAGTTGGACATAGTTTGGATGTACCCTCATCTGGTAAATATTACCTTATCTAGAATATTTTTTCTAAGCATTTGTTATTACTGTCTGTGTCAAAACATTTGATATAGTATGTTGTCATTTCAATCTATGTTTTCATTTTCATGTTTGAGCATTTATATATCCTTATGCATTATTAAAAAAATGTTTATATGGCAGATGTAATAATGATAGAGGCTGCTCAGGGGGGAAATGGAGAGACGAGACACGGGCATACAGACCCACATACAGGCACTCCTAATTCTGAGCATATGAAGTGTATCGTTCCTGACAGTTTTGAATATAGCCAATGTGATGATTATAAAAACAAGGTAACTTCCCGGTTCATAAGCCCTTCCCTTCCATTATCAAATCCATCCATGACATTGTGTATCTAACAAAACCCACTTGACCTTCCTGCTTGCCTATAGAATCAGGAAACGTTATGTACTGATCTTGTTGAAGCTGGTAGATCTAGTTTCAATATAGAAATGTGTTCACAGCAGTTTCTTGGTCATGAGATGCCAAACATAACATCCACAAGTCATGCTTCAGTGGTGGACTTTGAAGAAAGTCCTCAGAATTTTGATGTATGCATTCCTGAATCTGTTCTAGATGAAATGTCTGTTAAGGATCAGGTTAATTCTGAAAGAAGAGATGATGACTACTTAGATGTGAAAGAAAATCCTGCACATGTTAGTCTCAGTTCTGCACAAAAGGAGTTGCCATCTGCTCAGGATTTCACTGGAGGTAATGTGTTTATGACATTTGACATTGACAAAATTATTATAAATATGGCATATTGCAAAGTAATTTTTCAGTTATTTTTGAACTGAGATTCATGTCAAGCTATGGTGCACTGTCCTCCTTGGTAGTTATACCCATACTGGATGCACAAATTGGTTCCTGTACTTATTGGGTACGAATGGCCACCCAATACTCAATTGGATCAAGCATAAACTAGTCCATGCAGAACAATATGTTAGTAAATGAACAAATTGCTGTTTCATTCTCTTCAAAACTTGTGCCTTTAAATATCTTTTCCTCACTGCGTGAACACTATGAAAATTGTAGTTATATTTCATTTTAATGTTTGTTTTGTTTTTATATTTTATATGGTATATTCTCCCACATACCTTAGATTTAGAAACTTTTTGTACCCTCTAGATTTAGGAATCTTGTACCCTAATACCTGTATTCATAATGGTATTCATACCCAATGGTCCACTGATCTTGAGCTATTATCAACCCAATCACATGATCCAGCATCACTGATCATGGTTGCAGCAAATTATAGCTTATTTTGGGGCCAGGACTCAAGTGAAGAATTAAGCATAATTGCGCTGAGGCTGTTGCTTACTTGACTTGTTCAGTCTGATTCAGTGATTACCATTTCTTACAAATTTTATAACACGACGCAGGTGTTAGCAATGTATTCTCTGGGGACAAGTTTAAACTTCCTACTCCTCAAATGTGTACTACCAAGGACACTTTACATTCCTCGGAAGTTATTCTAATAAACAATTCAAATGATAAACCACGTGAATCAAATGATGCTGCAGGTTTGTGTGTTCAAACATCTCAAACTTGTCAGGATATTCTGATTGGACATAGTAATCTAGTGGAACGCAGCCTAGCAAAATCTCAGAATCCAACCCCGTTTGCTGAAGAAAATAAGTGTCTTGGTACCAAAGAGGCTCAATTAATTTCAGAACCAATGCCGCTGCAAAGCCAGGAACTCAAGAGTACTATGGGAAGCAGTGTTAAGTTTGTGGGATGTTACTTGCACCCAATGCCTGTTTCATCATTATTTTTAAGCACAAGAGAGGATGAAGTCCATGTTTGTGTCTTATGTGGCCAACTGACAGATCAGTACAGGACCATGTTTACTTACAAGGTAGCCATTGCTGGACCAACTCTAGGATACCCTTCTGTCATGGCTCATAGCTCAATACTGTTACCCAATCCAAACCGTAACTTCATAAAAGAAGTAAGTTATTTTTTGCTTGGTGCAATCTCAATCCCTTCTTCCATTTTATATTCCAACTGTTTGGTTGAATAAACGATCACTGTCAAAATCTGTTTAGAGTACAGCTGTCATAACAAAATGTAACCTAGTACACTACTACTTGGTAAGTGACAAAATCTATCATTTTATGCTAGACTCTGGTGGAAAGATCTGGGGTGCAGCTGACTCCTGGTGGACAGTACATTGTCTTAATAGGCAGCATAAAGACCCCCAATTGCAGGTTAAATGTTTCTACATGCTTCAATTGATAGGTAATATCCGTTTAAGTAGAATAACTAAATAGTGTGTCATCCCAGGGAAGGAAAAATTGATTGTTCTTGCTCAAAATGTACGTCAGTCTTGTCTGAGAAGAATGTTTTGAAGATTGTCCAAGTAGAACACGGTTATGTATCAGTTGTAACAACATTGGAAACGGTTGACAATGCGCATTCTATATTGGTGTGTGAACCTAACCGACTTGTTTCTGTTGGAGAGAGTGGGAAACTGCAGGTGTGGGTCATGAATTCAAATTGGAGGTGATTTAGTGACTCTTCTCACTCTTTACATTCCGTAGGGCCATTTATGTCCCTTTCAGAGTATGAATATTTAATGTTTTATTTTATTTTAATCAAATTTCTGATTTATTGTACCTTTGCTTTTGTAGCTGTTAGCATGGATATGAATTCCCTTTGGATTTCCTCTAAGATTGCATGAGAATATTTGGCAAACTGTGTTTTTGATATGTTATGACAGATTGGTCTTGGTTTAAAAGCTTCCTAGTTTTTATTAAAGTTAATTTGCTCAGAATCTAAGACCTGCCATCAGTTTTACCGACCTCTTTTCTAGAAGAGCAAATGCCACAATTTAATAGAATTTCTTCCTGTTTGTCAATGACGTCTGTATTGCCAATACTCGTTAAATTGTTGGTTTTATAGCTAGCTTAATTAAATATATAACATTCATATTTTGGCAGTGAAAAAACAGAGCACTTCATTATTCCAGCTGATGGCACTGCATCTCCTGGCATTGTGGAGTTAAAGAAGGTTCCTAAGTCTACTCATTTGGTTGTTGGTTTTAATAGCTATGGGGAATTTAGTTTATGGTATGCTTTCTCATTCACCTTGAAAGGGTTTCCCATTGTGTTTGCATCACTCAACGTGCTTTAAACCTCAAATATTGCTCATATTAGTTCTGAAACACCTAATACACCAGTCATTCTCAAGGACTGTTGTGTTGTTTGGGGACCATGTTGACATTTTAAACATTCTCTAGCCTAACAAGTCTATGCCAAATTGTTCAGGAATACATTTGGGGGTTATTCATGTGGGGCTTTCGCATTTTTACGAGATGTGTTATCAATTTATCATATTTGTGGAATGAATTCACTTACTCTTTTTGCCCATTATGTAGTCAGTATCATTTAGGGCATTAGTTAATGTTTTTATTGGATCTTATTTTCTTTTTACTCAAGTTAGTCAGAACACGAATTTTGTCTGTTTACTTCTTCCATAATGACCCCCTCTTCTGTATGCAAATCTTCAACATTAGGAGGTTTCAAAACTTAGTTTTATCTGCTTCAAAATTTAGAAGGGAGAAATAATTACGTTAGAAAAGTTTAAGTATCATTTAATCTGGGTTTACAATTATATTAATATGATAGTATCTCATTCACTATTTTCAACATTTTGCCCAGGGATATTGCAAATTGTAATTGTGTTGCAAGATTCTCCGCTATAAAAAGTCCAATACATGAGTTCTTTCCAATAAGCTTATTCCAGTGGCAAACAAAAGACTCGGGATTCAGCTATGCCAGCATGGAGGAGCAGGCTGATAAACTCTTAAAAGCAACCAATTCGTGGTACTCACAGCAAAGAGAGACCTCTTGGTTTTCACCATTAGAGGAAGATGTTGCTATGTGGCTTTTTGTCTCGACTTACTCTGATCAGGAATTTTTCCAAAATCCTATTTCAACTTCGAGTAGTTTTGATATACATACAGCTAGAAGTTGGAGGCTTGCACTTGTAATGAAAAATAGCATAAATTTTGGAAGTCCCTTGGATATAAGGTGCTATAAAGTTTTTTTTTCTGAATTTGAATGTAGTTTGTCTTGTTCTTTATTCCGTTGAAAGTTTTTACTATTTTTCACTTCCATTCAAATCTCAGATTAATCATGAAGATTGTAAGGAGCCATTAGTTATAAATATTTTTTACTGATATGGATAGAGAGATATATGAAATTGCATCTATAGAAGGGCTGATGACATCTCAGTATAATACTGTATGTAATAGCTGCCAAGTTATTGGTTATTCCATAATTCAGATTTATCATTTAATTTACATCTTTTAATGTATTAACTCTATGCAGGACTTGCGGTATTGGTGTTTCCTGTGGTTATGGAATCATCGGTACAAGCGAAGGTGTGGTGTATATGTGGGAGTTGTCTAAAGGAGCCAAACTTCACACTCTGCATCATTTCCAAGGTATGTTCAATTCCTTTTTCACTCCTTTTCCTTGACCACTTAGCACTACTGATGTGTTAAGGTTGATTTTGTTATTTAATCTTTTTTTGTTCACTGTTAGTAAGAAGACTATTTTTTTTTTTTATGAAACTCGTTATTAAACATGATTTCTTTTATATAGAAAAACACATTTTTGTTATTTGTTTTTTCTAAAGTCTTTAATTTGTTTCTATTTAGAGGCGGATAGGTCCGGTGGACTTGTATGGCGGTTTTATCGATCTGTTTCTAAATAATTATACCTTTCAAAAGTTGAATGTGATATTATTTTATTAAAATATACATATATACATTATAATTTACTAGCGTAACACAGGCGCTATCGTGCCTGTGTGTATACATTTATTAAATATGCGTGACATTATATTAATAGGTGATAATATTATAATGTTATTAAATTAATATATATATATATTAAGTTAATATATATATATATATATTAAAATTATATTTATTAAAAATAAAGTGAAATATATCAGAACAGATAAAAGACTAACCATTGATAAATAAAGAAGAAGAGAAGAAATAGAAACATCTGATTTTATAAAAGGTTTGTAAAAATAATGGTCAATTTTTAAAAATTTAATAAATTATTGTATTTAGAGGAGTAAAATTGGTATTTTGAAAAGTGGACACAAAAAGGGGAATCCCCTTTATATATTGTTATAGATAACAATATACAATGGTAATTCTTCCATTCCTTACGTGTACATATTTCATTTCTATATTTCATCCTCAATTATATTTTAAATTTATTACATTTTGAATAGCATATACAAACTATTCATCTACTAAAAGTAAGTACACACGTTTCAATCCCTTTAGCTGAGTTTTTAACACATGTCATAACCCAATACCCCATTGATGAGCTGTTTTCGTGCTTCATAGTAAAATATAGATTGGATTAATCCGTTACATTTTTTCTTTTCCCATTGGATGCCACCCCATTTTGACCAATTTTTATTATATATTTTTTCATTTTGCATTTAAAAATCAATTTATTAAAACATTTCCGTTTTTTTTAACTAATATTTATGTTTTATACATACATGACCTCTTCAAATTAAAAAGGAAAGACTTAAGGTTTCATTCTTGAGATAGTATCTGTGATGTATAAACAAAATGTTGACTGGTTTGTCATTGATTTCCATGAGTGGCAATTTTGTTTTCTATCAAGTTATTTCTTTCGTTTTTCACCAAATTTTAGAAATGTCTTTGATGTCAGATGGCCATGTTGCATGTGTTGCTACCGATGATTCGAGAGGTGCCTTGGGAGTTGCTGGTGGAGGACAATTGTTGCTTTATCTGCACCTTCCTGAGCTACATTCAGACTAACTGGTGAACCCAAAAGTGTTCTTTACTCACCTATCTTTTGCAATCATTTGTTTGTATCTGAATTGCATCAATGTTCTTCATTTTTAAGAATTGTTAATAGTGTTCAAGTTCTTTGTCAATTAGTAATTCTAATCTGTATGAGCGACTATATATTCAATTTATAGTATGTATATATCATCACCAGGGGATGTGAATTAGTGTAAATGCAATCAATTTTTACTTTCATTGAAGGCGCCCCACTTGTAAAATTTGAAAGTCGATTTGATCGTTTAATATGCCACAAGTTGATTATAAAACTCTACAAAAATGATATTTTTTCCTTTTTCCATTTTTTTCTTCGTTTTTTCTTTGGATGTGTTACACGTGTGGGGGAAAGAGGCAAAACTTTAATTTTTTTGATAGACAAAAGGTGAACTCCAAAAGTTCAGACCTTTGTCAGGGAGAACCAATTTAAGTGAACAGAGAAGCAAGGCATGAAGATTGTGTTCTCTACGGCAATCAGTGGTTTTTGAGTATGTTTTCATGTTCGGTCCGTTCTTGCGATCATTAACGCTTTGTCTTTGTTCGGATACGGATACGGTAGGACTTTACCACTTTGTGCTTGTTTTTAGGGTATAGGTTTCTTTCATTCCATCCTTCGTGTTCATTGAGATATCGTACATCATTTGGTCTTTTGTAAGTGTGAATTTTGTTTTTATTGTGTTCGTGGAGAGAATTACATAATGGGGGGTAAAGAACTTCAAATTAGTCAATGTAATGAGAAGAACAAGGTATTTACACTGAACTGATTGTGAAGAACAAAATAGTAGATTAGTTTCACTCTTTATAGAAAAAATTGTCACATCAGTTATCACACATTAGTGGGATCTATGTGCAAATCACTAGAGTTGCGTTAGAGTTTTGTAAAATTGTTTAAGAGGTTAGAAATTAACACACTATGTTCAATGTACATAAAACGGACCACACTAATGATAAGAAATTACATTAGAGTTATTCTAATAAAATCTCAAGCTAGCTCTTGCGAACACGTGGGAAGGCAAATACAAATAAGTAAAAAGTTAGGTTAAGATTAATACAAACTATGTTATATGTACCTAAAATGGACAATACAAATTAGTAATTATTAAGAAAATAATTGATTAGATTTAGTCTTTTTGAAAAAAATTCTCACACCACCCGTCACACACGTGGAGAATCATGTGAAAATAAATGAGAAGCGGAGATTTTTGTCCAAATTTTTGACAACTTTCAAATTAACACACCATATTCTACCTGTCAAAAGCATGTTCCCATAACATTTAAAAATTCAAATCAGCTTTTCTGTAAGTTTTTATTAACAAATTGACTTTAATGCATGACGAAAAAATATTAAACTTGCATGAAATATTATTTAGAAACCTTTCTATCATTAGTGATCAAATTACATTTTACACCACAAATCGAGAGGTACACGAAAGAAAAAAAAAAGCATATATCCATATAAAATTTGAAACCGTAAGTGTTTGTTATTTTGGTATTTATTTACTTTACATATATTCAATTCAAAAAATGGAAAAACCAATATAAGAACAAAGAATGAAACAAAATACGAAATGTATAAAAGCAGCAGAACAGTGGATCTTGCCAATAACTTTGATTTCGCCTGTTCCGTAAGAGGGAAAGCCAGCAGATCTGTAGCATCCAGCAGATTGCAGCATCCAGATCTGAGAAGTCACCAGAACTTATTACCAGTGCTCCAATCCTTCATTTGTCTGTCACATCAACCACCAACTAAAACAGATGCTTCTTCTTTTGACACTCCACATCAACATATCCTGAATTTACAAAACCTTTCTTTCATGACAAACCCATGTTAGATCACCTCATTCCTTTTGTATACATAGCCCATTTGGAAGACAACTAGAGTACCAACTATGGGACATCTCGTCAAGGAAATATGCCTCTTCGAAAGAATATGTATAAATAAAACAAGTACAACACAATTCTTTTTTCTCCATGACGGTTGTCATTGAGGCTTTCACAATCCCATGCATGTATATATACCAATTTCATCGATTAGAATTGCCTCCCAGGACCACAGGAAAAGGTGGGACTAGATAAGTAACCCGAGTTTCTGAGAGTCTAGTTAAAAAAATAGGTAGACTCCAAAACCTCTCGAAGATCAAAGTCTCCTCGTTCTGGTAAGGGAGGAAAGTTCAATGTGGGAAAATTCTTTTGGAAGCTCTCCGACAACTGCATTTACAAGTAAACAATGAACTGTTAAACAATCAAGTTATTTGGTATGCAATGACGAGTTTACTTGTAAGCAAAATATGTCAAATAATAACTCCAAAAGTAACATGCATCCAAAGATACCAAAAAATTGAGTCTGGTACGTTGATTGATTTGGTCAAGTAGAAGATGATGATCCAAGATAAACCATGAATAGTTACAAGATGCATCAAAAGGCTTCATAAGCAAATGGTTAGCTTCACATTATTACAATCCACTACGTAATTCACTTTTGCAAAGGAAAAGAAGCCATAAAAACAAAGTTTGAGTGGGTTGAATGACATCAGAAAAGCATTTACCAAAAGTTAACAGTATGAAAGGAAAGGATTAAGTCAGAATGGATTGATTTGGAGAAAATGCTTCATGCTTGGCAATCTAACATCTAAGTAACCAACTTACAAGGCAAGCTCAACCCAATCAAAGAGCCCAAATAGTTAAAGATACAAAATACAAAATACAAATACAAAATACTTTACATTTTCCAGTATTGGAGCGTCGTAGAGTTCAACAAACTTTTCCCTGAGTATCTTGTTCATTTCATCAACATCACATGCATGAGTCCAGTATGAATCATGAACCCCTGCAATTAAGCATTGGTTTACAAATTTAAATTCCTAATGGATAGTCAAATTGCATTCACCTAAGACTGTCTATGTTTTTTATATAAACCACTGAGCACCTGCAAAGTTTAAGCCCGCTTTTTTACAAGCAACTGCAGTCATCATCATGTGAGAACCATCAAGAGAATGAACAAAATTTGGGGGAAAAGCTGTTCTCTGCCTTTTAACCATGACCTGTAACATTAGTGTGGATATTCTATTAGCTTCACAATAGCATGCTTAGGGAAAGACACCTTCCATATTGCCCCAAGGGCATTGCAGGTTTCGACAAGTAATACCAACACAATAACAAAGTAATACAGACAACAATAGGAACACAAATTAGATAGTTTAACTAAGCCCTTCAGAACATAAACTACAAGTTGATATGGTGATGTGTCAAGTATCTTACAAATATAGGATCTTATTCAGCATGAAATTGTGACATTCAAATAGGAAAAAGTACTTCCAAACACAAGTCTACATATATGGTTGGTCAATTTCAATCAAATCAATGCTTACCTTGTCAGTCTCCCGTTGTAATGTCAATATCTGAAGGGAAGTTTTGATCTATACATCATATCCAATTACCACATTAGTGACAAGAAATGTGTCAACTTCTGATTTATTTGACTAGTAGAGGAAGAAAAAAGAGACAATGGAAAATAAGAAAATAGGCCAACAGTTAAGAAATTACAAGATGCCTTCCTAATTGTCGATAGGGTTGGACTACAGGTAGACCAAGGGGAGTGATCCACCGGACAGCTTGGTTATTGGAAGCAATCACCTATTCCATGTTCGAAATTTAAATCATTAAGACGATTGAGATGTAAACAGGTAAAAGCATGGGAACATAGTATTGGAATAGCCACATACAATTCTTGAATAACATGTTCAATAGCACTTTTGGAGAGAAAAAAGGGCATGTTGAAAAATCTGTGCCTATATTACGAAACAAAACTCAATAATAAATACAAGGATTTGCAGTTACCCTAACAACAAATACATTCTAAAAGTCCCACGCAATATGGAGCATATAAAATATATGACCACACTTGTCACATAAAACTTACCTTAAGACATCTCAATGACTTAAAGAATACATATTCCAGCTGATTATTTGAATTTACAGTTGGAAATGTCACCTAATTTCAGAAAACCTTGACACCTGAATTCATAGGGGCGTCAACAGGCTTGGCATATTACAGATTACAGAACTGATTCCTTAAGGATTCCCATCGTATACTTTCCGTAGAAAATTATGATACCATCCTTGGAATATTCCATCTCCATTCCAAAAAATACTGCAATTATTAAAGATCTCTTGTAAAAAATTATATAACAGAAGTTTCGGCTAACTGATGTCAAAATGCCAGGTGATTGTTGGTAACTACACTGGGATGTGCTGCATTAAAAGTTTAGGTTCATGTAACTTTACAACTGTATGAACTTTACTTTAAATTTAAATTTCAAATAAGGATTATAGAAGATTCAGGTAGTTAAGATCAAGGAATAATTTAGATTTGAGTTTACCTTATTTGCTTTTACTTTTTCCCTATCCCATCTAACATTATTTTGTAAACATATTTGGACCTCTCCTATCCATCTCTGCCTATGTAACTTCTAGAGGGGTCAAAACGGCTTCGACACTACCGGTATCATGCTTTGTCCTCAGAGTCCAGTTTACAAGTTATAATCCAGAAACTAAATGGAAGAAACTACATTGAACGGGCTCAATCTGTGAAGTAATATTTGGATGATCATTGAAGAAATCCATGAAATGCAAAGGATACTTGCCGAAAAATATATGGCAAGCCACCCAACAGTAAAACAAAATTTAGGTGGTAGGACACTTCAAGCCCCCAATAGAGGAAACATGGAGCAGAAGATAACTCCAAGTTACCCTCTTTCACCAAGGAACAATTGGAGCACTTACATCAGTTCTTCTCAACCAAAATGTCAATTAATCCAATATCATCTCTATCCCAAAATGGTATTTCTTTTTACGATGCTCTTCTTAGTACCTAAAGAGATTCTAAAGCCACATATGGATTAATTTTGGAGCTACTGACAAATTGTTCTCCAGGTTTAGCCCTTTTACTTATATCAGAATTGCGGATAATAACTTTAAACATATATGCAGAGAATATGGATCAAGTTACTCCAAGATTTAACTCTAAAAAAACTAATCTGCATTCTCTTCGTTATTTTTTTTAGTATAATGGTTCTAAAGAGTAACTCATTCTTTCAACATTAGATAAAAAAGAGTGAAGATGAGAAGTAACTCTCTCAGAGTGTTAATCTTTCAGTAACATTGGAATAAATTAATCTTCCTCCTCGTCTTTCATTTTCTTTTACTATAATGGTTCCAATTTGGAACTATTTTTTTACCATCAGATATAAAAAAAGAAGACAAAAATTGAAAAAATAATCTTTCATAAACTAGACACTCGTGCACACACAGATATAAATATTCTTTTTACATTTTTACATAAGGATGTATTATATAAAAACATATCTATTGATTAGTAATATTTATTTCTTTTTAATTAATACATAAATAATTTATTATTATTATTAAATTATTTACAATTTTTAAACTTATTGCAGTTTATTTTTTTTATTTCTATTATTATATATATAGTAAGTTTTAGGTTAAGGGGGAGAGTAAGAGTTAGACAAATTATGTAATATTGTTTTAAAAATAGCACTTTGCCAAGCCATTTCATTTCACCTATGATTAGTTTTGGCATGTTTTGCATAATCTATTATTGTGGACCACTTTCCTATGTGTTCAATCCAGAGAGGTACATACCTTTGCACAATCACCAAGCCAATCCATAATACTCCTTGCAGCCTCAAACATCTCTTCTAAGGCGGTGAGAGTGGTCTACAAAACAATGACTAATAAGTAAAAGTAAAATAAATAATAGAATAGATTTAGAAATGTTAATTTTCATACTTTGGCAGCATAGCAAGCAGCAGTAAACAGCTCTATATCATCCTCAATGGCACAACGCTCCTTTAACCTCCTCTTTATCTGGTCCCTGGCCCCAATGTAAGTCACTCCATAGACGGATGTCATCACTGTTTGCTTTACCAACTTTCGGTCCACCTAATGTTAATTATGATCGTGTTTAATGTATGTAAGTTCAAGGCTGGAAAAATTGTATTTCCTTTCATATTACATTATAAAGAAAAAATATAAAAGCCACTTGTAATGTCAGATTAGTCAACAACAATGTTTTTAATAATAATAGGTCTACAAGCTCATATCAATCCATCTTCAAATATTCGAGAGGAAAACATTCCAAAAAGAAAAATAACTGTTTGAAACTTCCAATTAAAAGAAACCTGGCTGATTAAGCGCCTAGCATGTAATGCATTTGGATTAGTTTGGGGATCTTTCTCTGCATCCCTTTTCATGATTTCAAGTACTCTGCACCATATTGCCAGAGACAAAGATGTCATAAACTTCTTTCCAACAGCAAATAAATTTAGAGAGTATCCATAGATAGAGGAATAAACAAAACAGTAGTGATAATTTAATACAGTCTCCTCAGGCACGTGTGGGGTAAATACTACAACGAACCTATAGAATGGAATCAAATAATTAAAGAGAAAATGAAAAGGCGAGTAGCATTTTCTCTTAAAGTTTTCGTTATTACTTAGATACCAATCCATGGTAGAAAAATACTAGGATTGAATAGCAAGAAGGTATGAGACTCAACTCCTACGTTGAAAGTGAGGAATTTCAACATTGCAGTATTCATCTGGGATTAGTCATAGGGCTAGTACACAGACAACCCGCATAGGCACCAGAGATGCAAAGCGTGGTGGACTGTGAAAATCCAATTGGTTATAGAAATACAGACAACCTACAATTGTGATTAAAAAAAACGTGGTGGTGCAGAAAGAACCCAAACTCTCTTAATTAGATGACACAAAATGGCAATAGAAAGCAAATTTACTACATTATTCGTTACTACAAATTAAGGCTTTAGATTGATTCTTTTGTATTTATGAATGTGAGGGCATACAGCACATAACATTCAATAGGGAAAATGAGTTTTGTCCTGGTACTTTCTGTTGAACTTGGTTTTGATCCCTAAACTTTTAAATTGATGAACGAGTCCTTTAACAGCTGAGAATATAGGAATTTAGTCTCTCAATGTGCTTAAATTTAACATCATCCGGCAGCGGATTTTGACTATCAAATAGTTGGAGGGAGGAAAGACTACATTCATGTATTTTTTTTTAATTGAAGACCAACTCATCAATCCAAAAGTACAAAAGACCAAAACCAAATTTAACTAGATGTACAAGAGAAAAAAAATTGCCTATATTTTTCTGTCTGGTATTTGGATTTCACAGTTTCCCATTTCTGCTCCACTCTACCATACAGGGCAAACAATATCCACAACCGTCGTGTGCCTGGCTGACCTGCCTCACAGTCCTCTACCAATCATCACCACACTGCCACGTCGCAACTTGTTGAGGCATGTGTTGTTTATATCCAATGTGTATCTCCAACTTGTCAAGGAAGACCACAAGAATGTGTCAACTTGTCAACTTTCTAAACGATATTAGGAGTTTGATTTTCTTTTCTGATTTACTGCAACCAAACAATACCCACAGCCTCTTGCCGAGCTTAATAAATCCTCTTTTCACTTTCCTAATTTTAGATAGATGAATTAGATCCCTTTTTTGTTGGGCAACAATGTGTTCAAACTATTATGCTTGACTAGCTCTTCTTTAGAATATTTTGAATATATAAATCTTGATTACCAATGTAAAAAATTCATAAAGATGTTAAATATATTTGTGTGAGCATATTTGTGGCATATTTGTGCCGTCGTCCCCTACATTATTTGCTAGTGTCACAGTATTCATATTTCATTGGCATCAACGGACATATAATACTTGTGGTAGTCAGAGAATAACATTTGTATCCGTCTTTATGGCTAGAATCTCACTAGCATAGTTGGAAGTCAAGACATTGCTGTTGAGATTTGTTTTTAGTGAATAGCACTGACTTCCTTCTCCAGATTATAATGGTTTGACCAAGGAACCACAACTCCACTAAGCCAGACCAAACAACTAATTATTCCAATTCAGTTTTGCAGTTGCATTATAGGAGTATCAAAAAAAGGGAAAACATGACTTGAGAAGACCATATTAAGGGCACTCAACGCACTACTTTAGGGAGAAATCGTGCCCAACATCTTCAAGTAGGTCAAAATTAAGAACCAAGGCAGAAATGTGCCCAAAAGAAGCCAACAAAGCTGTTGGACGTGGTATGACAAGACTCCAACATGCAAGCTGCACATCAATGATAATTGATCGATGAAGTGTGCCTAAGTATTAGGCCACGTGACTTCTTAGGTTGGGTTGCACTCCTCCAGGTACACCCATCTCTGAGTTCGCCATTAAAAGATGATTTGGTCGGCTGACATTGGCAACCAGTGTTGAATCAGCAAAAGAAGACAACAGCAGGATCTTACCCGCTCAGATAGAAAAAAATCAGTAAGCTTTGCCTCAGCTGATGTATTTATATATATATATATATATATATGAAAAAGGTAAGATGAAGTGAAGAACAATTAGAGGAAAAAGGCTACACAGCCAATGACCTTTAATCCTTAAGCTAGATATAGCTAAAAGACAGCTTCATTAAAGCCGTAGAACAAATTATAAACAACAACTTTAACAAATGCAAAGTATTATATTCTAATTTTCAACATAGTTCGACCAACAAACAATGAACTACTTCTTTTATATGTTCAATGACAAGTGCAGTTTTAGAAACATTGGTGATAATTACCTGGCCGCAATTCCTGAGTAAACATCAGCAGGCTGGTCTCCACAAACAAGATTGACTGCAGCAGCTCCCAACTTCAAAAATAAAAGCGAAAATGTGGATGAGGCAGAATTGAAAAGGAGGGGGAACTGAAGTAAGACAACGTTGTCATACAAAAACTACAAAAAATTACCCTACTTTATGTAATTATTACTATTAATAACACTTTACATGTTTATATATCTTGTATGTTATATTTTTTAAATGTTTATGAATAGTACGATTCACAACATAATGATTGGTGATAGAAAACATTGGATCTTCGATTCAAGATTTAACTGTCATGGATCTCAAAAATAGTGACAAGGAACATTTCAACTAAACATCTCTCAAACTCCTATAGAATCCCAACCGCCCATCCACCACAAAAAAAAAACCGCAAACTAGAATAGCATATGCAAAATACCTTGTCTCGCCCAAGTGCAGCATAGTGTTGTAAGCCATTGCATGAACCATCCTAGCAAGCATGAGGAAAAATTAAAATTAGGAGAGCAATACTAAAGAATGGACTGGTGGCCTTCAAGCCTCAGCATAGCATGCAAGCTCCAGTGAGTAAATAGCATATGTCAGAGCAAATACAGTTTTGGGATACAGTTTAAGTATGCCAACTTTGTTAGAGTATGAAATTACTAAGGTATTCAATACCTGAAAACCTTGCATTATCTGGGCTTGTTACTAAAGCACAAGTAGTCAGGGTTTTCAATTATGTATTCCTAGGTACAGCCGTATGAAAGCTCAAGTTCTTACACATCGAATGAACAGCATGTTGATATATACTAGTTTGCAACAAGAAAATGTAACTATAATATAAATTTAATTTTACATGTAAATATTGATACTGATTCACAACTCAATTTAGAAATGTACCAAGGACAAACAAACTTCCAAGATAGGTAAAAATAATCTTATTAAACATATTTTAAAAATAAATAAATTGCCTGAGTGATGTGTGACACATTTCTTAATTAGCAAGAATAATGACTATGTTTCCGCCCATCTTCCTCCCCAAAAGGAAAATAAAAATTATGTTCTATCTGCATGAATATACATGATTCAGATGCAACTCCAATTTAAATGTCTTCACCCTCCTGCTAATAACTTTGCTTCTGAAAGAAAAGATTATACTGTTCCATTTAGATGAAAATTTCGACTAAAAATGGCAGCTGAGTTGTACTTGTAATATAAAATGTAAAATCAGTTAATATATATTGTTCCCAAATAACAATTTCTGACATCCCACACAAGGTACCTGGTGTACTGGCATATGAGAAATGGTAGTCTCAGGATTAGGGCTTCTCAATGCTTCAGAGAGATTCATGCATGCAGCCAAGCACTGAAAAGGATCCTCTGCTTGCAACCACCAGCGATTTCCTTCAAGAGGCCTGTCTGCAGAATCGAATATATCATCCAGGTGGTTCTCAGTAAACGCTATTCGATCATTGTGAGATAACTTGTCGACACCACCAGCATACAAATTTGCAATATGTATTTTTAACCAGCGCAAGCCTGACTTCCCTAGAGGACGTCCCTCTGCAAACTCAAGTATGCCTCGGCATAAATCAGAACCAAGATGGTTCAAATATGGGTGCATGGGATAAGCTCGTCCTCGAAAGTCAAGATTATGAGGATAATAGAAGCCTTCTTCATCCTTCATCTTTCGTGCAACCTACAGCCAAACAAACCAATGTAATGCAACAATGATGAGTGTATGCAACATCTCCAGGAAAGTATTTGCTGTATAACCCAATCTCTTTAATAGGAGTAGCAGATTTCTTACAGCAAGTTTAAGTTCTATGTCACATCGCTGTGAATGTCTCTCATTATTCTCCTTTTTCATAGCTTTGACTTTCCACTTCCATTTTCGGATTTCTGCCTCATCTTCTGTATCTGGTTCTTCAGGGAGGGGAACCTGACATTAAAAGAGAATTCAATCAAAAAGCAATAGTCAGAACAGTAGAAACACCCTTGTATCTTGAGTTATATTTGATTACACATTCTAAAATCTATATCTAATAGAAACTTTAAACCAACTGATACAAACCCCGCAAGGGTACTCAAAATTTATGGTAAGAGACCATTGACGTTGATATCACAAAGACATCAGATTGGAATAAATGTAGAAGGATGAAATAAAATATAAAAAGTGAACCAAGGGAATGGCAGTACTTCAGGGGACTGCTTCCTCACTGCCCAAAGGCCCCAATTTCGTCTCAATGAGTAGAAACTCCATACCTCAATTAGGATCCTTCTTTCACAAACAACTAACTGCATTTGTACGTTCAGTCAACTATATTCCCACTAATGCCCCATGTTCTCCTTTCCCTTACTCCTCAATTGATGGGAAGATGTAAAATAAAAATTAAGATGTTTTTATCCATTAATACATATCAAACCCTAGCATTCAACGAAAATTAAAAATCATGCATGATTCGAAGAAGTATATACTGTTGTGCTGGAAGCTACACAAGTGGAATATCACTTCCAATAAAGTGGGCCAAGTTTTGTGAAAATCTAGGTATTCAACAGATAAATTTAGCAACAAGGTTTATTTAATGCTCACATCTTCACGATCCACCAAATCCGCCAGGCGTCCTCCATTAGCCCATATTTGATCTATCACACACAGAACCCTTTTGTTTACCCTCCATTTGGTATTGCCAAGAGTATTAAGGGCCTAGTACAAAACAATACCAGAATTAACTTCAACGACTAACAACAGCAGCTCATGAACAGACATAGGAGAACACATAACTTTAAAAAGAATATCCAAACCTCAAAAACAGGTTCAAGTTGACTCTTGGTAGCCCTCTTAACTGCTTCACGTTGTTGCTTAGCTCCATGAATTCTCATCACATACGATGGCAAAAAAAAGTATGCTCCTTTGTCATACCTACAAAAGACATTGCAATAAGCAAAATGTAGTTATTACTCAATCGAAATGGCATGCCAAAAGGTTCTTATCACAAAAAAAAAAAAGTAAAGCACACAGCAAAGTAATTAGATGTTTGAACTTGTTCATGTGATTCAAATTATACCATCAAAAATTGTAGGTTTTACACTAGAGAATTAAACTAAAGATAAAATGAAGGGAGAAAAGATAAATCTCTATAATAAGAAAACAAAATGTATTAACAATTGTAGTACCCTGTCCAGTTAATAGGTGGCACCAACATTGGCATGTAAGGGATGACGACGTGCCTTGCCTGTCAATATAAACAAACTTCTATGTTAGCATCAATCTTATGAACTTAAGAATGAAGTATAGATGAAAGTAGAAGACTATACTAATTCTGCTTATAACCTACTTAAAGAAAAGGGGGCATGAATTCAAGTAGAAGCATTCCCTAGAGTTACTTACAGACTTCTCAAGGCCATTTTGCACAAGAGGATCACATTCAATAACACCATATCTCCTAGTTTCCTTCCTAGTTAAATAGAAAGCATCGATTGTTTAGGAATGAAAAAGTAGTCGTTTAAAAGTATAGATATTGATTGTGAAAGAGTGCTATCAATCTCACTGTATCTCGCTTGAAAGCGTTTTAAGGGTATGCTTAAATGCTGGGCGTATATCCGGTGGACCATCTCCAAACTGATTGGCAGGCGGTTGAATGTAAGCCGTTTCTATTAGCAGTTCAATCAGTCGAGAGCCAACCTGGAACGTACAATAAATACATTGCAATATAAAACAGAAGAAACATTCCATGTTCACAGGTACAACTTCCAAGTACAAGCATCACAAACCTTTACTTGAGCTTCTTGCCCCCAAGGTTTCCAAACATCTTGACCCCGAACTATTCCCATCGCTTGTCGCTTCTTCTGTTTTTTCATCAAACCAGCAACTCTTTTCCGAAGCTTGCTCTTCTTCTTTTCCGTTTCCTCGTCCTCTTCAATCACTCTTTCGCTTTGTACTGCAGGAGCAAGATGAGATGATTTGTCAGCGGCGGCTTTCTTCTCCCTTAACATAAATCGGTATATCCTAGCCTGATCCACATACAAGGGTAGCATTTCAGTCAACGAACACTTGAACATTACGAATTCAACAAAATAATGCCCAAGTTGAACAATAAAACCCAAAATTAATCACACTTGTCCTATTGAATCAATGACACAGCGATATATACATACAGAGATTCATATACCTCATGCTCAACCGCTTCTCCTACTTGGCAAGTGGCTTGGATGACTCTGGCGGTGCCCACGCCATTCGTATTCGTCATCAACAGGGCCATCAACTTGTGCATGGTGACCACAGCCATCATGTCCGCCGGCAACTCGTTGAAATAAGGCGCGTGGCTCAATCGGCACTTGCTCTCTTTACAAAGCTCTTGATCAGCGAGAATCGCATTCCTTAGAGGCTCGAACCAACCAAGGAAGAGCGACTTCATGTATGGCAAATTGGGAGCAAGCTTCTGCACGCGCATGTCCTCCAACAGCTCCTCGTACTCCCTCGCAGCTTCTTCCCACGCCTCCGTCTCCGTCTTTATCTGCCTCTTCTTCAGCATCTTGTACTTGTAGCTGTTGCAGTCTAATTTCTGTTCCGCCTTCGCCATTTCCTCCAACAGTTTCTGAACCTCATCGTAATCGTCTTCGGTGTCCGTCGATTCAATGGCCTCGGCCACCGTGGCGTAACCCCTGCCCGCCATCATCAATGACGGAGAAGAAAAACCTTCGTAAAACAGAAACGAGGACCGACTCACCCCGACTCTGGCGAAACCCTGACATGGGTATGGGTTTAGTTTTGTACTTGTTTGGGAGTCGATAATTCTCGGAGATAACGAAGAACGACGAAAACTGTTCCTTAAGGTTGAGGAAGCTCGCTTAGCGAATTGGGTCCACATTTTGGATATAAGAGACAGAGAAACAGAAGCGAAAGTGTTATAGTGTTCTGTTAACGGGAAAAGATCTGAGACAAACGCCGCACGAGCCAGCCGCCTCTAAACCCTCCATAAAACCTACTTCCCCTTACCGGTATGCTTTTCAACCAGGGTTTCGGGTTTCGGTTTCGGTTTCGGTTCGGTCTATTCCATTTCCTTCTCGGATCTTAATCATAACGACAGTAAAACTTTAAACAAAATAATTTAACTTCTAAGAAAAAGCATATGGGTTAAAGTGTGATACAGTATACCTTCATTTATTTTAATTCATTTCATTTTTTTAATTCTAAAATATAATTAAAATTAAAGTATAAAATATCTATAATACAAGTAAAAGTCAAATAAAAATTATGTAATCTCTTATTTTTGTTTATTTTTCTTTAACTTCGTAACATCTCAATTTAGCATCTTAAAATTTGTAAAATAAGAAACTTTGTTATAATATTCAAAATAAATAATTTAGTATATAAAGTATATGAATACAGTCTTTACAAAAGATAGAATTATAAAAATATATTATCTATACATTTTTTAAATTAATAAATTGTATAAGAAACTAACCACTTACTAAAACTCATCAACATTAGGGATGACAACGGGGTGGGTACGGGTTTTGTTATCCCATACACATCTCCGTAAAAAAAATTTAACCCCATCTTCATCTCCAAATTCAACGGGTATCAAACTTTTGTTTCATCCCCATCTCCACCGCGTAACGGATATAATCTCGTACTCATACTCATACACATTTTCTTACTACTTCAATATTAATTTTAATTATTTTTAATAAAATAATAAAAAATTATGATAAAGGAAATACAATATTATTAAATATTCAATACTAGAAGGATGATTGTTTCTTCGATATCAAATACTTTAAAATAAATTATAATTGTTTACATTTTAGATTATAATACCAAATCAAATTTCATGAGAACCAAAACAATTATTAAATTTGCAAATATTAATGAAACATAGTTGATAAAATTTAAAAATATTTTTTTAAAAATATAAAAGAAAAACAAATATTCAAATTAAAATATATTTTAAATGTTTATTTACTTTAATATTTTAAATTCTAATAAATCTCTTTTTTATACACTAATAAAAGTTATAATACATCATTTGATCAAAATGATACAAAAAATAAATAATAATCATAATAATAAAAGTTAACATAGATTCTGTATCTTTTGAACTTCAATTATGTTAGATGGTGATAAAAAAATATTCATGACAATTACATTAAATTTTTATATTTTAGTAAATAAAAGTTATTTATACAATTATAGTGAAAAAATCACAGTATGATTGATAATGAGTTAGAAAATAAAAAATAATTAAATAAAATATATCGAAATAGTATTCTACATAATGAAAATAAACAAGAAATAAAAATATTAAAAAATTAACAAATGTTTACAAACAATTTGAGAGACTATTGAAAGAAATCGCACAAAGGAAAACAAAAATATAATTAAGGGTATGGTAAGTTGAAAATATCTTAGAGATCTAAGAAAGCTTTTCAAATATGAACATATATAGTCAATGGTTGAGAAATAACAAAAATTATTTTAGTGAAACAAAAGAGTTATTCAAATGAAACAAAAACTAATAATAATAATAATAATAAGTAAAAGATTTTTTTTATATTACCTAGTAATCGGAAGGTTTGTGTTACTAAATACTTAGATTGAGAGTATTAAACATTTTCATGTGAAAGAAAAATATACAATAAATAGGAATATTAAAAAATAATAAAAAGACTCAAATGTGAGACATATTTTTTTTTAATTCACATACATCATTTTAACATAATTACATAAAGGTTATGATAAGATGAAAAATATAATTGAGATGCGAATGAGTTTCATGACAAACCAAATAATTAGAAGAAATAAAAAATTATATATATATATATATATGGTTACTTAATTAATTGAGAATATTTTAATAATTTAAATGAGAACGAGTATTATGACGGGGATATGTACATCCCCATACCCATCCCCATACCCAATTGAAAAAGTCGGGGATTCCCCATACTTATACCCATACCCAGTCAATGCGGGGATTCCTCGTCAAAATGGGGACGAATTCGGGTAATACCCACGGGAGCGGGTTTGTTTGCCATCTCTGATCAACACCTTCTAACACTCTAACTGGTAGTTCTTCATCCTCCATAGGTGTCTCTCTAAACCTACAATTTCGTCTGCTCCCACCCAAGAGGTGATCACTGCAAAAAAAGAGACGAATAACACAAGAAGACACAAAACACGCAATAAGTTAAGCTAGTGTACAAAAGAAATACTCATACATGTATTTATATAATGCCAACAACCTATAAACATGGTAGAAATCATATTTATGTCTATAATCACACAACCAGTTGACACTAAACTCAATTATCCGGATACATGTATTTGATATAGGGTGCATAAGAGGTGTGCACCTGTGAGGTTGCTAAACTCTACAGAGTCTAGCCATAAGGGGTCATCATCTAACCACACATACAGGGTTACTCCCGTTCAACTATAACCAAAGAAGAATTCTAAAGGCTAGGACCTCCTGCCACTCTCACCATATAACTTATTTTACTTTATATGAGTGTGAATAGTTATTAAAGTTCAAGATACCTCCCACCAATCATTCTCCCATATTAAGGCATACACTAACAATACTAACACAACCATCACCACCAAGAACTCCTCCTTGAAATTCCTTAAACATCATAACTTTGCATGCTCATACAACATTTCACCAAAATTGTAGCTTAATCTAGCGGTTAACGAAGTGAGAATCTTCATTTTACCAATAAAATGCAGTGTTGAAAACTTGGTAGCACTCAACGTCAAAAAGTGACGCTCAACGCTGATCAATTCGTAAAACCAGCGTTTAGTGTTGCCATGGTGAGGCTCAACGCTAATCGGCTCGTAAAAGTCAGCGTTCAACGTTGCCATGGTGAGGCTCGACATTGTACCTTATATCAACAATATCAAATTAAGGTCTTTGGGAAATCAAGACATGTTTCATAGATCAAATTGGTAGTCCTCCTTTGAGTATTGGTTTAAAAGAGTCTTTAAAGCATAGGAGTTAGTATCAATTTGATCAATGACTCAAATCCTACTTTTTTTTCATATTCCTTCACAATTAATATCATATACAAAATTCATTAAACATTTTACATACCAAAAACACTCATATAATAAATGATAATTACCAAACTCAATCATTCACAAACATGCCAATATCAATCATCATACTAGATCACAACCAACACACATGCTATAAATAATAAGATTATAATTATGAAAATAAATATAAATAATTTTTAGAATTTAATTATAAATAGTTTTGTTTATTTATATATAATTTTTATATAATTAATTTAAGAAGATGGACAAGTTTAAAAAAAATAAAATACTATTAAATTTAAAAAAATAGTCACATAAAAGTAAAATTGGAAAAAGAAAATATAGAAATACTAATCATTTTTATACAATAGTATATAATTGTATGGATAAATAATTTGTATAGTTTTTTTATTATATAAATAGTTTTGTATTATAAATAATTATTTAAATTTAGAAAAAGTAGTTATTAAAATGATAAAATTATAATATTTTTTATTATGAGTAATTATTTAAATTTGAAAAGGTGATTATTAAAGGATAAAATTGAAAAAAGAAAATGTCGATACTAAAAAAATTGGATCCTAATAGATGGTTTTTATTTATGGGTTAAATGTGTTTTTAGTTTTTGAATCTTGACACGAAATTGGAATTTGAGATTCGTTTATGTCCGAAAATTTGATACATTTTGGTCTCCAAACTTTAAAAACAAATGAATATAGTCATTTTAATCCAATTATTAAAGTTTTTTGCGTGTCAAACGTGTTTCCTTGTATATATTGATGCGGAAATAGTGGCAAAGTTTAGAAGGGGGCAGGCGGGGTACGACCCCCTCCCCCAATTTTTTGATTTTTTTTTACATTATTTATATTTAAAAAAAAAATTTATACAAATTTTTAAAATTGTATGTATTTTTTTAAAATTAAGTAATATTATATTGAAAATTAATGAAAATCAAATTAAGTATTTTTCTTTATTTTATAAAATACAATAATAAATAATAAAACATAAAATCAAATATATAAAAAAATAAAATTATTAAGATATTTTTTATTTTCTCTCTCATTGTCTTTTGAGTTTCTCATGTTGTTACTAAAAAAAGATAGACAAAAACTCATCATTTATGTCCTCATTTTTTTATATCTTCTCTTCCATTCTTAAATAAATAAACAAGATAATTTTCTTTTGTCTTTAGTGAAATATTTGTTTAACATTTAGCACTATTTTTTATTTCATGAACTTTTTGTATATTCATTTTTTATTAATATAGAAAAATAAATAATGTATTATGTGGTTTTTCATAGTCGATTTTTAATTGTAACTTGATTATCATACTATTTTTAATAATTATGTCTCTCAACTTTTGATTAGATTATGATAAATTATTTTTGGATTAAATATGTTTTTGGTCTCTCAACTTTTAATAAAAATTGGAATTAGTCTCTCTCCAAAACTTTAGTCCAATAGCCCAATTTAGTCTCCCAATTTTAGAATTGTGTGGATTTAGTTATTTTCACCAAAATTTGTTAAGTTTATTCAGTTTCGCATGATAATCGATTATAACTAATGATAATTGATTATTATTTCATCAGGTTTTCTCAAAAGTTTCCAAAACATAAGGTAATCAATTATTCCTCAATAATCGATTATTTCATAATGATAATCAATTATGACTTGAAATAATCGATTATTTGCACAGTGATTTTCGAAAAACAATAAAAATGGTCATTTTTCACAGTTTAAGACACATTACAAATATTCAATATGCCTAAATCTTTTCAAGGATTTTAGAACTTACCAAGATATCGAAAAAGCTGTTCTTGAAAATTGAAATTAACCTACAAAATACATATATTTTGGTCCCCAAAAACTTATATGGGTCTTTTAAGGTTAGAGACATGTTACTTTATAATATAAATCTAAGCATATCTTTCATTATGAACATCAAAATGTTTAATTCTACATTTATTTGAGGTGTGCCCCTTTTCATACAATAGAAACATGTTACACAATTTATATTCCTAGAATAAGGCTTACCTCTTTCTACCCATACCCTACCGGTTCTTTAATTTTTATTCTTGGGAGATTTTTTTGTTGCATCTTCCACTTGTTTTTCAAGAATATTTAAATCAAACATGTAACTCTTGCAAGATGTACACTCAACATTCTCATCCTCTTTATTTTCTAAAATCGAAATTTTATTTTTCAAAATTTCTTCTTCTTTAAGAGATTTTTTAAACTTATTTTGCAAATCCTTAAAATCAGATTTTAATTTTTTATGAGCAACATCTAATTTACTGGATTTATGAAGTAGTTGTTGAAATGCATCATACAAAGAATCATAATCATTGTCATTACTAGAGGAGCTTACCTCTTGAACTAATATTTTGGGGATGAATTTTTTTTTGTTGAATTACTCTTTTGGTCTATTTTTTCATCCAAAAATGTCAATTTGGTCCTCTAGATTTTTTTTAATCTCAATTTGGTCATGATTTTTATAAATTGATGTAATTTGGTCATTTTTGTTAAATTGAAGTGGAGTAAGGATTTTTCATCAAAATTGACTTTATGATTATATCAATTACACCAATAAAGCAAACCATCTCTATTCTCAACTTCAATTTTGAGAATAAAGATGATTTGCTTTGTTTGTGTAATTGACATAATCTCAATGTCAATTTTATGAAAAACTATTAATCTGATTCAAGAAATTTAATGAGAATTACATATTTTTTTCAAAAATCAACGGTAAATTGAAACTAAAAAACATTAGAAGATGAACTTGATATTTTTTTAATGAAAATAGGAATTGAAAAATTAATTTCAAATTTATTATACAAACTAATAAAAATATTGTATTTATTTATTTTATGATAATAAAAATAATAAAATTATAATTATTGTTATTATTATATTATAAAATTAAATATAAATATTTTTTATAGTTTTATAATAATTAATTTTCATTTATAATGATGAAGTTTAAATAAACCATCAAATAAAAAAATGGTTAAATTAAACAAATGATCACTTAAAAGATAATATTAATAAAATAATTAATTTATTTAAAAAATATTTAAAAGTTAAAATTGAAAAATAAAAGTGGACAATAAAAAAATTAGATATAAATATAGATGTATAAATTTTTTTAGAATATCAAATATTTTAAATATTTAAAAAATATATTTAAAGTTATATAAATATAAAAAAATTTGGGGGTGGGGGCAGGGTCTCCTTTGTCACTAATATGGTCCGCCAATGCAAGTCTTCCTCTTGAAAAGAAAAATCAATTTTTTTGATTTTTTATCATAATTTTTCTAATATGAATTTGTCACCTCTCACCTATCTAGGAAAAGAAAAAATTATGAATACCCAAACCTAAATCTCAAAACTAAAACTCAATATTTTATGAAAATTAACTACTTCTAAATGATTAGATTTTCTTACCTTTAATAGATTCATAATATTGTTTTTCTCTTACACAAATTCTTCTCTTACACAATTTCAAAGCCTAAAATAACTTCATTTACACAAAGAAGAGTTCGATCAATAATTTGATAATGTTTTTATTATCTACAACAAATAGATTTCTTCCTACGATGTAGAAAAGTCACATACAAGATGAAAACATATTGGTTCGAACAAAAAAGGGTAAAAAATCAACCTACTAAAAAAAAAGAAATTGTTCGGCCTAAAATGTTTCTTTAACTCATTAATTTCGTCTTAGTGCAATTTGATTTTGAAAATGATGAGAGATTGATGATGAAAATCGAGATAGAAAGAAGATGTGAGAAAGAGAGGTACAAAGAGGAGAGAAAGCAAATAAAAGAGGAAAAATACAAAGTTTTCAATTTTTGAAAAAGCCTTTTTAAACTAAATTTATATAAATAATAAAACAATATATAAATATATTTTAAAAAAATATATAAATAATAAAATATTTCCTTAAAAGGACCACCACTGAGAGTAAATAACGACGGTTAAAAATAACGTAAATGACAAAAATAACCGTCAGTATTTACATGTTTTTGTGTAGTGCCTGTTACATTTATATATATGTATGTATGTATGTATGTATGCAAAAGTACATGAGTAAAATAAAATAACAAGTTTTTCCATATAACATATCTATCTTACTTATCATATATCTCATAGTTTCATAATTTCTAAAAATTTTCAACACTCACAATATTTTATACTAGGTTTAATTATGCCTTTGGTCCCCATTTTGGAGTCAAAATCTCAAAATGGTACTCAAATTGGTCCCCTTTTTTGTTAAAACGTCTCAAGTTTGTCCTTTCCGTTAAGTCAAGGTTGACGCCGTTACAGGAAGTGTCACGTGTCAGTTGCTCGATTTTTTGAATTTTTATTTTTATTTTTATTATTTATTTATTTTTGAATTTAAAAAAAATCAAAATATTGTCACGTGTCAAGCTATCACCGTGCCACGTGGCAGTGTCAGAGTGATGTGGCAGGGACAGTGACACATGTCAGTATTATGCTAGGTGTCATTTCCTTAGTCTCAATTTGGTCCCTTTATTTTAATTTGTCTCAATTTAGTCCTAATATTTGTAAAAATGAGCAATTTTGTCCCTTTCCAAATTGAAACAAAAATTAATTTTATATAAATGTTATACTAATATTTTTATTAAATGTGATATTTTTATTCAAATTGATATTTTTATTATATATTTTTAACATAGCTAAGTTTATTTAAAATTGTGTTTCACATTCAACTTTACTTAAAATTGTTTTCAAATTTTAAATTTATATGTGTTTTATTGTTACATGAACTAGTTAATTTATGAATTTTTTTCTATTAACATTTTTTTCTATTAACAACTTTAAAACAATTTTAAATAAAGTTCAATGTAAAATATTAATTAAATGAACTTATTTTGGTTAAAAACATTTACTTAAAATAAGGGGACAAAATTGTTATTTATATTTGTGTATATTTATATAGAAATTAAATTTGATTTCAATTTGGAGAGGGACAAAATTGTTAATTTTTACAAAAAATGGGACTAAATTGAGACAAATTAAAATAAGGGGACCAAATTGAGTATAAGGAGATGACACCTGGCATAATACTGATACGTGTCACTGTCACTACCACATCACTCTGTCACTACCACGTGGCACGATGACAGCTTGACACGTGACATTTTGTTTGATTTTTTTAAAAAAATTCAAAAAAAAAAATTCAAAAACAATTAAAAAAAAAATAATAAAAAAATTCAAAAAATCGAGGAACTGACTCGTGGCGCTCCCGTGTCAATCTTGACTTAACGGAAAGGGCAAACTTGAGACGTTTTAACAAAAAATGGGACCAATTTGAGACTTTTAAAAATTTGAGTACCATTTTAAGATTTTGACTCCAAATTGAGGACCAAAGGCATAATTAAACCTTTATACTATAATTATATGATTCTTAATATTTTATATTGTAAATTATAATTATATAATTCTTAAAATTTCATAAGTCTACGTCAAACTCAAATTGAAATAAAGACTTAAGCGAATTTTTACTCTAAATTCATAGTAATATTTATTATTTCAATTAAATATAATAATATATTTTAAGAATAAAGTAAAACAAAAATTATTGGTTATTTGTTAAAATATTTTTAAAAATTAAAAAAGTGATTTTATTCTAATTATTTTGAAATTAAATATAAAAACAAGTGGTACAAATTAGAAAATAAATACTATAATATTATTATTATTATTATTATTGAAAAAAGCTAACTGATTTTATTAAGGGTAAAGTAAGAATGAATATTTTTTTCATGAAAAACATGTAAAAATAATTAAAATTAATAATGAAAATATTTTTTTATAAAAACTATGTAAAAATAATTATATTAATTTTTAAAATATTATAATAATTATATTGTAAAACATAAAATAGAAATAATAATGACGTGTTTGTTATAAATATATACTTATAAATTATAGATAGATATTTAATTATAGATTACTATTATTATTATTATTTCACATCAACGTTAAGATTACTGAAAGAGTGATGGACGTGTGTGTGTTAGTTGGTTAATGAGTACTCTTATTTGTTTTCATCTTCTTCTTCTGCATTGGAAGGAACCCTAACCCCTAATCGATCGGAATCAATGGAGGGAATGCTGTCCGCGAACGAGCAGCAGAGCATGGTGTCTTCGTTCCTTGAGGTTGCTCAGGGCCAGACTGCCGAGACTGCGCGCCAGTTCCTCCAGGTTTCACTCTCTCCCGAATTCCCCAATTTCACATCGCTCTCACTCATTATTGTGTAATTTTGAAACTTCTAAGTACTCATAAAGGTGCAAACCCAATTTTAATCAACAGTGAGGTATAGAATATTGTTCTTTGTTAACAGATCTAAGGAATATTAGGGTTGTTGCTGTGATTGATGTTGTAACAGGCTACCAGTTGGAAGCTTGAGGAGGCTCTTCAGTTGTTTTTGATAGGTAGTGAAAGTGGGGCAGTGCCGCCTCCAACTTTGCACACTCCGCCTTTGGAAAATGTTGATTCCTGGACTGACCAACCTCCCAGGTGGTATTGTGATTCTTGTGGTATTTTTCAGTGATTTTTGTGGGTTTTCTCTCTAACTTCTGCTTGTTGTTTCAGTGAACCTAGGAAGGACCCAACAGGGAGTGAAAGTGTTGGACTTAATGAGGCAGAAGAAGTGCGCCCTCCCTTACCTGTAATAAGGGAAACTCTCTATGATGATGCAATGCTGTATGGGTACGTTTTCCTGTACTTCATTTATTTTTTTTTTGTCAGAGATGCAATGCTGTATTATTAGGTGTTTTTTTAAACTCTGGATTACATATTTGTATAATCTGGAAGCTGTTTATGTGTGCCTTTAAGAGATATGAAACTAAATTAGGTGAACGAAAGGTGAATTTTTGAGTCTGGACAGGCAGTCTTGTTGTCCATACATAACTGGAAGGATTTATTTTTTTGAATATGGTGTGTCTGTTTTATGACGACCCACCAAGCATTATAATGCTTGCAATTATTATTTTTTTTGGAATATGGGATGTATTATAGGATGAATGTTGTTTTTACTTTTTAGTCCCTGAAGAATTTCTATATATTGGTTTTTGTTTCCAATTTATAAACAAATGTTTTGTCAATGTAATTTTGAAAAAATTCCTTTAGCCCCTAAAACTTGAATTTATTTTCCTACACAGGCACTAAAGTTTGGGTTTTTCAAAAATTGTAAACAGTTTAGGACTAAAACTGAAGTTTAAATAATTTTCAAGGACTGAAAACACTAGGAACTCTACTATGTACATATATGAAGTATTCATGTTGTGTGTGTGTATATATATAAACCAGCAACAAATGTGCGCAATATTGCAACAAAGGTTGTCAAACGTATTACACTAAAGTATGTTACAACTGTGACATATTTTCTTATCTTCATAATGTTAACTACAAAAGTACTAAGTGAAGTGATATTGTAGCCATAATTCAATTAATTGTGTTTAATAACTTGTCTTATCTTTAGAGATATTTGCCAATGTTTTAGTTTGGCTCATTGAGTTTTATAAGTCTACTTTCTTGTGCTGTAGTATATATGTTGCTTCGACATTCAAATGGTGTATTCATGTTGTTGTTTTTTTTCTTGTTTATGCAGAGCGCCAAGGGGTGGGCATCGTTCACAAGAACCCAGCACCCTAGTCGCATTTCGTAACTTTGAAGAAGAAATGAGAAATCCAGGGGTTTGGGAGCCAGAGCAAGGTGCTGCTTCTACAGCAGAGACTTCTCGAGACAATCTTGCTTCACTTTATCGCCCACCATTTCATTTGATGTTCAATGGTCCTTTTGATAAGGTAAACATGCTTCTTAGATTGGATTTTATGGATTCTGTTAGAGTGGAAACGAATGAAAGCCAAACTTAATGTAGACAGAATTTAAAAAAACACAGCTCTAGTACTGTGTTGGGCTCAAGAAATAAGCACACTAAATATAAAATATATTAGTTTTTAGGACATATTTGTGTACAAACTTGGGGTTTCCCCCTAAAACAGCTGTTTCCTCCTTTCAGAAGGCGAGGAATAACTTTTTAACACTTTAATGGCCCTTCACAAGCCTGTCACACAATCTGTCTAACTATTACTATCATATCATAATGTTTAACTACCTAATGTGAAATTAATATTAAATTTTTTAGATCGGTTTGATAGAGAGATAATTTAGAAAAAACAAAGAAAAGATGCTATGGATAATCTTTGTTTTAAAATACACGGATCACAATTTATGGATGACTTTAGTTGGTACAACTGAATTATAACCAAATTTAGGTGACTAGTAGCTGATCATATACGATATACTCTAGCATCTACCCTACAACTCAGGGTGATTGGTGATGTCCAATAACTTGGGTTTGTCTCGAAGAGTGATAGATCTGAGTTTGGTGAGAGGCTTGTGAAATGTCTGCAATCTTATCTTGAGCAACACGAGCAACAATGTGGGAATGACCTATAGCCTTTTTCTTTGACAAAAAAGTGTTCACTTCCATGCATTTTGTTTGAGGGTGCAGCACAGGGCTTCAGCTCAAAGCAACGGTGTTTTGATTGTCACAGTAGATTGTAGGCATGGAGCAAGCAGCTTGTAGTTCTTTCAGTTGAGACTGTACCCATTGATTCTCTGAGGTTGAAGTAGCAAGACTCCTCTATTCTGCTTCAGTAAGGGTTTTTGTAACCGAAGTTAATTTCTTGAACCATCAATAAATGAGATTTGGTTGGGGGGCTTAAGGAATGAAATGTGCTAGCAGCAGAAGTATATTTTTGGTCATCGATATTTGAACCACCGTCATCATTATAGTATTTCTGTAAGAGATAAGTTTTGTGAGTGCAGACTAGGATGTAAGAAAATCCTATAACATATTCTAATAAGCCATTAAGAAACTACTATCAATGTCAATTTGCTGAATAGACAAGTGATTAGAAAGAGACAAGGTCAAAATAACTCTGATAGTAATATATCTAACCACCTCTGAGTGTTTCAGAAAATTAACACTCAGAAAATTATTTATTTTAATCAAAAAGGAAAGAATGCTATTGCATTGCTATGAGTTGCAATCCTAACTAGGTTAGCACTACAACCTGTACCAATCATATCCAATATTCTTAATACAATTATTAGAAAATGAAATACAAAAGTGGGGGGACCTAACCAAAACCCACTAATAGAATTTGAAATACATCCTTTGTTTGCAAGTTCACAACTTTCTCATATTAACATTAGTAATCCCTTTCATAAAATACTCCAAACCCTTCTACTCTGGTATTTCAAGCTATTGCGCCAATGACATTTCAAAATTCACATATAATCTTCAACCAGCCTTGTTTAATATAAGATTGGGAGTTGTCACAGTGATCTCCATCACCACTACTTAAAAATCACTTGAATTATTTTTCCTTCTCTAGTAATGTGTTGGACTCAAGAATTAAACAAGCTGAATTCTAAATAAAGAAAGAAATAAATTGGCTTTTGGGACAGATTTGTGTATATACTCTGTGTTTTCTTAACAACATTGTCAAACTCAATTATCAGAAGAGAACGGGATGGGAGATAAAAGATGTCAATTTGACTCATACGAGTAATGCATATAGGAAAAACTACACAGACATGAACATTAATTTAAATAATATAGTCAATACAAATAACTCGTAATAATCATAAACATATCCAATACATAACACAGCTAGTCCCATAAGCCATATAATAACTCGTAATAACTACTAAATTCATAATTGCTCAATACGGATTATGAACTTAACACTCTAAATCTAAATGGAAGCAAGAATAGAAAAAAGTATTAAAAAAAATTATAGAACAAACACTGAGAAGAAAATGTCTTTTAAACTGTGATGGTTTACTAAAATAATAAAATAAGAAGTATCTCTGTGAGGAAAAAATCTGAACAGCCAAAGCAACAACAAAGATTGACGCACCCTCAAGACTAGGTTTCATGTCCATGAAGATTGATGACGATGAAGGCAGTGCCAGCAATAGTGATGCGAGAGTTGGAGATGGTGATTCAAACCTTGTCTACAGTGATGCTAGCAGCCCAACTACAGGAGTTGGGAACTAGACTGGGCAACAAAGTCCGAGCCTGCACAAAAACGCTTTCAGGATTGATGTGATGCATGATCGACTGATTTTATGAGCAAAGTTGCAATCCTGCAACGATCTGTGACCTTCATGTTCTGCCTTGCATGTTTGCTCTCTTGGGTCTCCCATACTCTTAGGATTGTGCCAATATACTCGCAATTTTGATAACATTGCTCCTAACAAGGAGTCTCATTATTCCAATAGATAAAGGATAATAATTTGAAGCTTTAATTGTCTTCTACAAGTCTGTCACAGAACCTATAAACCAATATAACTGTCATATCATAACAATTACAGCCTAATTTGAAGTTAATGTAAAAATAATTGCTTAATAACTTGTACAAAATTAGAACTGGCCAATACCTACCTAATTCAGGAATTGCCCTATCTTAGTGAGATTTCTAATATAAAATAGATTGTTTCTGGTTTGCATATATGATAGAGTATTTGAGTTTCCACTTCGTATTTTATTTTTATCAGTCTGTTAATAGTACAAGTTGATGCCTTAAACTCATTTTGATTACAATCATTTCCATCTCCATAGTTTATGGGAGTTTTTGCTTAAAAAGTTGTTGCAGGTCCCCCTAGATGGGCAGTGTATATATTTAGAAATATAAACATATAGATGGTATACCATCGTGACTAAACATTTGGCCTTTGTATGCAGGCAAAAGATGCTGCTTCCCTGCAGAACAAATGGTTGTTGGTGAACATACAATCTACCAAGGAATTCAGCTCCCATATGGTATTATTTTCTTGGTTTTCCATCTTCATTTATCTTGATCTGTTTCGGTATTGGCGTTACTAATATCATGATCACTTTGTGAAGCTAAACCGTGATACTTGGGCCAATGAAGCTGTTTCTCAGACTATTAGTACAAACTGTATATTCTGGCAGGTCAGTTTCCTACTCTGTTGACTTGAACACTGGCAGTTATTTTTGTCTTATTTTTAAAATGTTATTTATCATGGCATTTTTATCAGAGTTGTTGTAATTTCTCAGATTTCTTAAAAAAAGTTTGTGGATATTATCTTGCCTCATAATATACAGAATGACACTAACAATATGAGGTTAAGCTTAGCTTTATCTTATTGTAACTTTTTTTAATAAAAGAATAAGTTCACTAAGACTAAAGAAATTAATCATGAAGTTTGGAGGATAGTGATATTTGGACTTCAAAATGGGCGCATGTAAGATTACATTTTCTCTTGTGTTTAGTTAAATTGTGTATATCTTTCTCTTAATTGTGTTTATTAGTTTGATGAACTTTTACGTTAGTTGTTTAGACAGCAGCTTTCAATTTATGTATAGAAAACTTGAGTCAGTAAGACTCAGTTCAATTAGGTTTACGCTAACTGGAAACTGAGTTATTTTTTTTTCTAAATCTTAACTAACTTTTGTCTATGCCTCTTGATTTAAAAGTATTTGTTGCAGATATTACACACTTACATTTATTGTATTTTTTTAGTATTATTTGCACTTTTTCATTGTCAATTATTATTGTATTTTTTAGTATTATATTTTTTTTTCTAAATCTTAACCAACTTTTGTCTATGCCTCTTATTCAAAAGTATTTGTTGCTTATATTACACTTACATTTATTGTATTATTTTTAGTATTATATGCACTTTTTCATTGTCAATTATAACTTTTGCATATAGGTATATGATGATACAACTGAAGGCAGAAAAGTCTGCACTTATTACCGACTGGATTCAATTCCTGTTGTACTTGTTATTGATCCCATCACTGGCCAAAAGATGCGCTCTTGGATTGGAATGGTTGAACCCGAAAGCTTATTGGAAGTATGTGTGATACAGTTTTTTAACTTGTTGTAATGGAGACATTTTTTCTTGAGAAATTGAAACATTATTCATATGTAAATCCTGAACTAGGTTATTTTTTAACCTACTGATGCAGGGTCTACTAGCATTCCTTGATGCAGGGCCTAAGGATCATCATATTACATTGTCTCACAAGCGTCCTAGAGGAAGTTCTAGCCCACCAAAATCTAAAGGTTTGTTGCCTGTATCTGTATATATTCCAGGTGTTTGTTTGGTGTTAGATGACTTGATGTTTAATATTGTCTTTATTGTCATTGTACATGTTTACTTTACTAATCAACACTCTATATTGTATTGGATGGACGTTAGTCACCTCCCTTAATCTGCTTCTGGTATTTTTTTTTTTTCGAGTTTTTCAAATCCTGCCTTTTCTTGAGGTTTTCTTTTGAATCTTTGCATAGGATCGACCCACGCTCCTAGTTACCTCCATTTAATATAGTCCCCTAGACTAACTGCAATTTCTTCTGAAGCACCGCTGGCGTGCCAGAGCATCATGTTGTGGCATGCTGTCTGTCCCCCAACAGTCAATGTGTTGCACCTGTCTGTTGCATTCTTTTTTTGCAGCTCAAGTTACAGAAAATGGCAGCTAAATTGGGCCACATTGCAGTTCTACAGGGGTTCCTCACATGACTATGGTTGCTGTGTGTGGGTCAGAGAAGAGAAACACAACCCTAGCCCTATACAACAGTGTTTTTTTTTTTTATTTTTTACTTCAGTTGGTGTATAAAAATACCAAAATTTTAAAATAAAATGTCTACAATTCAAACATAGTCAAATGCTAAGATTAAACGCGACAAGACATCTACGATTTGAATGTACCAAATCCCAAGTAAGGTAAGATAAAGTGTCTACTCTTCAAGCTTGATCAAATAGTAAAGATTAAATATCTATAATTCAGACATGATCAAATCCTATGGTAAGATGAGATATGATATCTACAATTCAATCCTAGTTAAATCTTGAAATAAGATATCTAATCCCCAAATATTGGAAAATATCCCTTCTGAACCCTCACTAAACCCTAATCCTAGGTCATGCATACACACAAATGAAGAGGGAAGAAACAATCAAAACTAGAATATATGGTTGGGAGAAAATGGCAAAGAGTTGTACTTATGAATCTTACTCTCAGGCACACCAATGTTTCCCTAAGCATTCCTGTTTGTTTTTGGAACTTCACATCTGTTCTATACTCACCAACCAATCATGATGAGTGCGCTTACACTATTTGTTCAATTTCATGTAGTGTTATTAAACTCAGGTCATAAACCCTAATCCTAGGTCCTGCATACACACAAATGAAGAGCGAAGAAACAATCATAACTAGAATATATGGTTGGGGGAAAATGGCTAAGAGTTGTACTTATGAATCTTACTCTCAGGCACACCAATGTTTTCCTAAGCATTCCTATTTGTTTTTGGAACTTCACATCTGTTCTATACTCACCAACCAATCATTAACCCAATCTTAAATAATATGATCAGGATGCTGAAGGATACATGATGGGTGCGCTTACACTATTTGTTCAATTTCATGTAGTGTTATTAAACTCAGGTCAGATTGGCTGGTTGGTTTCACCATAAACCAAACTTGTGACTAGTTCAGTCAGTCAGTCATAATATTGAATTGGCTCTCAAACCGGTGTCAATGCAAGTGTATTCTATACTCGCCAACCTATCATAATCCCAATCTATGTTTGTTAAGTTTCAAGTAGTGTTATCAAGCCTGTTTGGATTGGCTGATTTGACTATAAACTGAACTTGTGTCAAATGTCGTTGAACTGGATGTGAATCATATTAGACTGGACCCAAAAGAAGTGGGAAGTTGCTGAAATGAAATTTTTTATTGTATCTTAAATTTGTTGTAGCATAGAGGGGGCTTAAGAAGAGAGACGAGGGAGAAAAAATTAAACTGTTTGTGTATGTAAGGGCTTGGGCTGGCTCATCACATTCATATGCAGATGAGTTTTCAGGTTAATGATGGCCTATTGGGCTCGAGTGATATGGGATTGAGCATGCAATTTATAAAAAGAGCTTGCAAAGCTAGATTCAGAAGGGTCAAATGTATGACATGCACAAAAATTAGTCAAGGCAACCACTGTGTCAATGCATACCTTTATATAAATATATGCATATATATGTACACACCAGTTCATGCAGTTTAACCATTTATCCTCTGACCTAGTACACTGCCCGAGTCAATGGTGGTTCCAAACAAAGATCATGTTTCAACTTTGAACTATTGAACCTTTGTTTTATTCATATATGATTTTCTAACCGCTGAGTATTGAATATAATTAGAGTAAATCACTCTGAGGCCCTCTACTTTTTTCATTATTATAATGACTTTCCTAAGGGGGTGCATATGAAATGTAATAAGGGATTGCATCTGTGGTGTCTTTAAAACTCAAGGGGTACTTGTTTATTGTAGAAAAGAGGGGCGGGCGGGGGGGTTTATTGTAAACTTTAATATTATTAAACTATAACATTACAAAGAGTGGTCATCTCGCACTCTGCTATCATGCCATAATGTTTTTGTGGGTGAAAACTTTGCAGCTATCTGTTATTAGCTATTATAATTCCAATTAAATGTCTTTTGAAAAAAGGCTACAATGATAACCCTAACTAATAGAACATAACTAAAAATTATCATAATTAATAATAATAAATAAAGTGATCCTTAGTGTGTATGATCATATCTAACAGTAATGCTAATAGAAAATAAAGAAAACCCTGATTAATAGAATCATAACTAAGAAATATTCTATTAAAATAATAAATGGTAAGGATCTGAAATTAGGAATTTTGATATGCTGGTTAAAAACGAAAGTAACTATAATAATCAAGGTTTATATTTTAGCACAGAGATATGCCTACCTTACATTTCTAATGATGAAACCATCTTTTTGAATTTTGTTCTCATCATGGTCTTGTTTGATGTTATAGCCTTGTTAGAATCAAATGAAAATAAAGAGGAGGACGAGGAAGTTCAAAGAGCTCTGGCAGCTTCTATGGAAAGCATGAAAGAATCAACTGCTATGGATGGTAGAGAAAATAAAGATGCTGATGTTGCAGTCAATGGGCAAGAAACAACCTTGGCTAAGAGGCCCACATATCCACCTCTGCCCGAGGAACCCAAGGCTGAAAGAAATCTTCTCTGCAGAGTTGGTGTGCGGCTTCCTGGTGGTCAACGGGTTCAGCGTAACTTCTTACGCACGGATCCAATTCAGGTAACGGATGTTGCTCTCATACCTGTAGGAATTCATTCAACCTAATGTTGTCATTGTTCTTATGGAATGATCTTCTGCCAATTTAATGTGATTTCTGGATGCTGTACCTTCTTTACCCCCTTCAAAGAACTACTGGATATTATTATCTGCATGTCTTCTGATATTTGCAACATTGTTTTTGAAATTGTAATTATTATGAATGGATATGATATGGGTGTATAGCAAAGTGAAATATTTTAATCATCAAATTTATCATGGATACTCTTCTTACTCAAGCATGAGTCATTTATGTTCTGCAGTACTGTTGATTTGTTACATTTTATTTGATGACTGCCGGATAACTGTAATGTTCATGATAATAATTATGTTCCCTGGTTTAAGTTGCCAGCTTATTTTCTTGTTAATTTGAAGAACAAAATTATTGACCCTCAGTTGAATTCATGAATTTCTTACACCACCCATCACTCAAAATAAGTATTAGTATTGCTTATTGGGATGCAAATTGATTGTTTTTGGTTATTTTATTTGTCTGATTTTGATTTCTGTGTTTTTTTTGTTGAAGCTGCTGTGGTCTTTCATTTCTACTCAACTAGGGGAAGATGAAAGAAGGCCATTTAGGCTAACGCATGCAATTCCTGGAGCATCTAAAAATCTGGACTATGAAAGTAATTCAACCTTCCAGGAATCAGGTCTTGCCAACTCTATGATTTCGGTGACTTGGGACTGAGTTGGTGTTCATTACTTTGCAGACTGAGAACTTCAGATTGGTGATTCCCATCAATATGATCCCTTTTTCATCTTTTAATGAGGATGCTTATGTTCAGAGAAAAGGTTATTAACTCTTTGTGTATAGACCACGAATCCGAATGATGGGTTAAACGAAGTTAATGGAAATATATTAACGTTGTTAATATCCTCTCAGAGCCTTGCTTTTTTGTGTAATAAAATGTTATTGGTTAGTAAATTAACTGTAAGCTTCTTTTTAATTCGAAAACTGGCAGGGTATTGATGAAGCCTTAATGTTAGTAAAGTCAATGATCTGTGTCACAAAATTTTCTTAATTGACCCAATCTTCGATACATATCTTTAATGCAACAAGTTTGAAGATTTTTCCTTTATGTTATTTAGCTTTATCGAACACTAATCAAAATCATACAACCAACAAATGGCATAACCTTTTTCTTATTTGTCTTTACTATTATAAAAAAATAGTTTTAATATAACATTTTTTTCTTCTATAGTTTAGTTAACTAGTAGTTTAAAACAAATAGATATGGCAAATGTGAGTTTGATTTACATTCATCCCTATTTACATGTTTAAATTTTTTGTATAATCTTCATATATTAATTAGTATATTCATACCTTATCCTGTTCATTTCCAAATATTAATCATCTTAAACTCACATTTACGAAAAATATATCTTCTCTTTCACTTTTTTTTTTTACACATTCATTTTTCGGATAATCACTCATCGCACTTTCTTTCCGCAAATTGGTGCCACATTTTCCCACTCAGTTGTAAAGCAAGATACACAAATCTAAAAAAATAAGTTGTGTTCCCCAAATTGCTTATAGTGACAGTTACACGTTTCATTCATTGAAATTTTTGATCCATAGATTTAACACGCACACAGATACTTTTTAAAAGAAAAAGTGACTTTAAAAATAGTGAACAGTCATATAAACTTCTTATCTTAAACAGCATAATATGAAAAACCCAATTAAAACTTGGAAAAATATATATAGAGAACTTCGTTATCAGAAAAAGTGAACGAGGCAAGGATACAATATTAAAAATGAAAAATTATGGGTCTTATACTTGAAGAATTCATAATTATGGGAGTTTTACTTTATGTACATCGTCAACACTTTTTGTATAAAGAAAAATTAACATCAATTATTTATTAATATTTACACTAGTTTTAGATTTCATCTAAATGCCACTGATATAATAAGTCTACTCATTTTTATATGGTTGGTTTTTTTACTGTAATCGATGTAATATGGTCATGTCAAACTCATTATTTATCAGCTTTGAATTTAAATTCAGTAAACTAAAATATAAATATAAATTTAATTTAAAAAATTACATAAATTATTTTTATTTTTATTTAAACCAGAATTTTTAATTTGATTTAATTTGAGAGTGATAGATTTTTCGATAAAAGATTCACAAGGTAGATTCAAAAACACTAATGAGACAAAATCAAATCCGTATAAAGTATTAATATTACTTTCAATTTAAAACATTTAAGTCCAAGAGACATTCTTTTCTTAAATGTCATTCAACTTCCTATTTAACTTATTCAACTCATATTTAGATATCTAAGAGTCTCCTACTCTAATGTAAGTTGAGTTTCACAATACATATTTTAACACTGATAAAGATATATTTCGTATATCTTCTCTGTCTTTTTTCTCCTTCTGTTTTTCGTTCTGTTATTCTGTTTTAGTTTTCTGTTACCTTCCCCAACTGTATGCTTGTGTTATATAAGGCCAAGTTCTGACATTATAAAGACACACTGTTTCATTTAATGAATAACATAAGTCATTTCCTTCTCTCTTTCTTAATACACAAGCCAAAAGTGTGTTTTCCTTGGCTTCAAGCCTGACACCAAAGGCTATGTTTTATATGACATTCATTCCAAAACCATTATCGTATCCCGCAACGTCCTTTTTCATGAAACTATTTTTCCCTACTCTACTTCTTTATCTCCTCCACATCATTCCACTATTGCATCTCCCTCTACCAACAATGACTTGTTTCATTTTGATATTCCCATTTCATCTATCACAGCTGCAGGAAACAATGATATTTCTACAATCTCTACTTCTGATACTTCTCAAATTGCAGTTCATGACACTTCTCACCTAACAACTTCTGATAACAATCAAATAGAAGTTCTTAGGACTTCTAATCGTCTTAAAAATAGGCCTCGATACTTACAAAATTACTACTGTGGTTCTGCTTCCACATCCGATTCAGCCTTCTCTACTCCCTATCCTATTCATAATTTTCTTTCTTATGATAAATGTTCTTCTAATCATACTTCTTTCTGTCATAACATATCTGCCCAAGGTGAACCCTCTTCATACAAAGAAGCCATTCAAAGTGACTGCTGGAAAGAAGCTATGTCTGCAGAACTACTTGCTCTTGATCGAAACCAAACCTGGACTTTAGTTTCTCTTCCTCCTGGCAAGAAGTCCATTGGATGTAGATGGGTTTATAGGGTCAAACATAAAGCAGATGGTTCGGTGGATAGATACAAAGCTCGTTTGGTTGCAAAGGGGTTCACACAAACTAAAGGGATTGATTACTTTGAGACTTTTTCTCCTGTTGTGAAGTTGTCTACTGTTCGCATTGTTCTTGCCTTAGCTGCTGCTCACCATTGGTTCATCCACCAATTGGATGTTGATAATGCTTTCTTACATGGTGAGTTGGATGAAGAAATTTACATGAAGCCTCCACCTGGACTCTCTATTCCTCATCCTCAATCTGTGTGCAAACTTCACAAGTCTCTCTATGGCCTAAAACAGGCCAGCAGAAACTGGAACACCAAGCTTACTTTTGAACTTCTCATTTTGGGGTATTCTCAAAGTGTCGCTGATTACTCTCTTTTTGTCAAGCATTCTGGTTCCACCATCACAGTGCTACTAGTTTATGTTGATGATATAGTACTCACTGGTAATGACATTTCTGAGATTCAAATGGTTAAAAACCATCTTCATGATAAGTTTCACATTAAAGATCTTGGTCACCTTAAATATTTTTTGGGGCTAGAGGTTGTTCGGTCTTCACAAGGCTTAGTTTTGAATCAACGAAAATATTGCCTCGACCTTATCTCTGAAGCAGGCCTTCTTGGTTGTAAACCTGCACCTTCGCCCTCTGATCCTGCCACCAAATTACATGCTGATGAAGGAGTGTTGCTGTATGATCCTTCTTCCTATGGCAGGCTCATTGGTCGACTCCTTTATTTGACTCACACGCGACCTGACATATGTTTTGCTGTTCAACAACTAAGTCAATTCATTTCCTCATCTCGTGAACCCCACATGACTCAAGCCTTACGAATTGTTCGCTATCTGAAAAATGCTCCAGGGTATGGTCTATTTTATCAATCCAACATTGAGTTTAAGATCCAACCTTTTTCAGATTCTGACTGGGCCACTTGTGCTACCACACGTCGTTCTGTCTTTGGTTTTTGCATCTTCATAGGCACCTCTCTCATTTCTTGGAAATCCAAGAAACAAAGCACGGGCTCCAAGTCTTCTACAGAAGCTGAATACCGTTCTTTAGCCTATCTCACGTGTGAACTTTAGTGGCTCCAGTACATCCTTCATGACCTACATCTTTCCATTCCTACCCCTTATGTCACCTTTTGTGACAATAATTCAGCAATCCAAATTGCCAAAAACCCCACTTTCCATGAGCGTACTAAACATGTAGAGATTGATTTCCATCTCAAACGTCAAAAAATTCTTGATGGTCTCATTCATCTTCTTCACGTTCCTTCCGCTCATCAACTTGCGGATGTTTTTACCAAGTCTCTCCATCCTGCACCGTTTCACACAGTTGTTTCCAAGCTTGGCTTACGGAATCCCTATGCCTAGCTTAAGGGAGGGTGATAGAGATATATTTCATATATCTTCTCTGTCTTTTTCCCCCTTCTGTTTTTCATTCTGTTATTCTATTTTAGTTTTCTGTTACCTTCCCCAATTGTATGCTTGTGTTATATAAGGCCAAGCTCTGATATTGTAAAGACACACTGTTTCATTCAATGAATAATAGAAGCCATTTCCTTCTCTCTTTCTTAATACACTAACAAACACACTTCTTAACTCAAGAGTAGGTTGAGTTTTATTATAGGTTTGATATGATATACTTGTTTTACTCATTTATCTCAACACTCTTCACTTGACCCAAATTATTATTGGATCTTATCACAACTGTAATTTTGAAGATGAATTAAGGGTTAAACTCAATTTTTTGTTATCAAAGTTTATTCTAATGAGATTTGTTAGATTCATTGTATCATCCCGAATCAAATCACTAATTTAATATATATATATATATATATATATATATATATATATATATATATATATATATATATATATATATATATATATATATATATGATGGAGGTGTGACAATGAGCAAAGACAAGGATCCACTTGAAGAATTTGGAGGACCTATGACAAGGTCTAGAGCAAAGAAAGTAAAAGAAGCTCTACAACAAGTGTTGTCAATATTATTTGAGTACAAGCCCAAGTTTGAAGGAGAAAAGACAAAAGTTGTAAATTGCATCGTGGTCCAAATGGAAGAGGACTAACACGCCAGATTAATGCAGTTTCTTTTATTTAAATAAAGGCCCATTTGACATCTTAAGAACCAGCCTTGGAAGACTAAGAAGACCTTGCTGAATAATTTTGGATGACTTTTTGGCTGTTCCAATTTCAGTTATAATTAGCCATTAGGTAGTGGACAATTATTAGCTTGATTGGTTTATTATTAGCACTAGTGGGATATAATGACAATTAATGGTCTTTTTGTAACCCTAATGGTTAAAGCCTCTATATAAGTTGAACCATTTCTTATCAATGAAATCAAGTTAAGTTTTGTTCAGAAATTCAATTTTCTATCTAATAGTGAGAGTGATTCTCCTAGTTCTTGAGTGATTCAAGAACCCTTGGCTGTATCAAAGGATTTTGCCATCCTTTGTGTGTTGCCTCCTTTGGAAAGAGCGATTCTTTCCTTCCACTTTTAGATTCACCCTTTATTACTTTCTTCTTCACCCAATTTTCAAAAGAATATCTAATTCTGCCCACAAAACATCTCGTGGTCATAACTGGTTCTAACCCTAAAAGAAAAAAAATATCCTAAGTTAGCCCTTGTGCAATGAGATTCATATCATTTGGTATTCAGAGCTTCGGTTTAAGGGTTTGAACGTCAAATTGGTAACATCCTTCCTTCTTTCTTATTTTACCAATTCATTACCTTATTACTTGTATTATTTATGTTTGTGTTGAATCATTGCAAAAGTTAGGCCCTTCTAAAAAATTAAAAAAAGAAAATAGTTACAACAATTCGTAATTGTACTGAAACTGTGATAAAAAAAAAATGGGCCGAATGATTCATGCCTCGTAACAACTTTTATAAGGTAATATATTGGTGTTATTGAAGGATTGTTGCTGATTTCCTTCTTTTTACCTACTTTTCTTGGCCTTTTTTTTTTCTTTGTTAACCTTTCTTTGTCTACTTACAAGCGTTTCGCTGCACATATTGGAGAATTG
>Ga0214542_1001313_pt1 | contig 50624 bp, 26 predicted proteins | sample CNSS1metaG_FD_160096 | JGI IMG/M metagenome (GOLD analysis project Ga0214542, IMG submission 160096) | Root nodule microbial communities from cowpea collected in UCLA plant growth center, Los Angeles, California, USA - CNSS1 | ecosystem: Host-associated > Plants > Roots > Nodule | place: USA... | reverse complement strand
GACCAAATTGGTTAATGTTAACAAAAATTGGGACCTAATTGAACAAAAATAACAAATATAGGAACCAAATTGAATTTAGAACATTGACTTTGACACGTGACACGCTACTTGGTTGACACGTGGACATTTAAAAAAATTTTAAAAAAAAATTTAAAAATTCAAAAAAAATTCAAAAAAAAAAAAAAAAAAACACGAAGTGACATGTGACACACTCCTGGGTTGACACGTGTACATTTTAAAAAAAATAAAAAATTTAAAAAAATTCAAAAAAAAAAAACCACGGAGTGACACGTGGCAATCACTGTTCATGGTCATTAATGATTTAAACGGTGTTAGCAAAAAAGGACCCAATTGAACAAAATTGACGAAAATTGTGACCTATTTGAACACAAAACTAAAATTAGAACTTATTTAAAAAAATTTGGACGAAAATTGAGACAAAAAAGTATTTTAACCAATAAAAAAAATGTTTTTTAATCGTAAAGAAATTATAGAATATTTTTTTCTTCGTAAATCTTCTTACAGTCGTGAAGAAAGTTTTAAAAAGAAATTATATCGTTTTTTATGCTTAATACCATTGATATTTCTCCGCACTCATTGTAAATCCGTTGTTGGATTCAAACATTAGTGATTTTATAATTTTGCAAGGAATTGAAATAAGTTTGTCAACTATATACTGACTCGAATTAACTGGAAAATTAAAAATCAACAATTGAAATTGAAAACAAATATTCAGATTAAGAATGTCAAAAGAAGACAAATTGTGTGCAAAAGATACTTTATCATTTACATAATTTATATTCTTCATCCCTTTATTCCTTTCTAGTTTCTTCTTTCCTTTTTATCATATAGTAGACACTACCCAGCATGAAGAAAAAGGCAATAGAAACATAACATTTGTTCTAATTTTTTGTCCATTTTGAATATGTTTCTGTTATTGTTCATATAGTTATATTGTTTTTCATTTCAACATGTTTTATTATTTTAATCTATTCTTTTATTTTTATTATGGTTTGAATTGGTTCTTGTGTTAATTAGCTTGTTTCCTTTCGTGATTAGTTTGAAAATAAAGTTTAGAGAGTTATTTTCTAAAATCACGTATAGATCTTAAGAGTTCTTCTACTATAACATATTCTCTATTTTTCAGATTCTATTATGACTTTAGTGCAATATCTAACAAAAAGAACAATGATAATAAAATCCAATAAAAATACATTTAAATAAAAAGGTGTCATTACAAGAAAATGCTTCATTAGTAATCAATTTTAGTGACCAAAAGTTGTTAGTTACTATAATTATTAATTTAGATACAAGTTTACAAAGTAAAAAAATCATTGGTTACTAAAATAGTTACTATGAATAAAAAATTATAATTGGTCACTAAATTGATTTTTAAAATTAGCTACCATAGTTTTGGCTACAAAAGAAAACTAGTCACTAAAAATTAACTATTTAAGTTTTGGCTACCAGAATAACTTAGTTACTAAATTGCTCTCTAATTAATTAATGACAAATTTAGTGACTATTTTAGTAACCAATAAATTTTAATTTTGTAAATTAATATCTAAATTGGTCACTATAATGACTAACAATTTTTAATCACTGAAATTGATTACTAATAAGACATTTTTTTTTCAACCAATCCATAAATATTTGTTTATGAGAACTGAACTTGTATTTTAACAATTTTATATTCCAAGATTCCACTTGCAGCAGCATAATTATTAAGGAACTAATTCGGAGATTGTGTAAAGGGAAGGTGTTGGTTATTGATTGTAAGACTAAGACTATGGTGTCATCAATGCTAATAATAATTTCCAAAGGTTGATTTAGATAAGCATCAGCGACAATGCATCACAAATCAATCATTAATTTCTCTTTTCTTTTAATCAAAATCTAACAAGCCAATTACATATTTAATATGTCTGTCTCATAATTAGAATAAGATGAGGATAGATACAAATGTTATAATAACGAATACAAAGGTTATAAAGGGTAAGAAAATAGTTATAGTGGTGTTGATTGACTTGTTCTGTGAAAATGGTGGTGTGGTGACGTGAAAGTAAGGGTGATAGTGAAGATATAAATAATAACAAAATAATTATCTTATAATTATAATGTACAAGTAATAAACGGAATCTTCTCTTTTCCTATTCTCTGAATTAAACATTTAAAATATTATTTTCTTCTCTATTTTAAATGTATATTTTAACACATTATTCCTACAACTAATTACAATTGCCTTCTATTTCTCTATTCAATTTAGTAGAACCACATGTTTGATTAAAAACCATGTAAGGATTGTTTAAAAGAAATGCAAGGATAATTTTAAAGTGGCCTTGCACTTACAAACAATTATGTTATACTTTTTTCTCTCTCCTATTTAGTTCAGAGTAACTAAGTGTCACCTCCCAAATTACATCGGATGTATCCTATTATTTGTTTAAAATTTTTTTGTTATATATATTTTTTATTTTTAAGTTTCAGTAAATTTTGTAATTTTTTTGTAATTTTATATTAATTTAGTTACTCACTTTTATAAATAAGTAAATTTAGTTATTTTTATTAAATTTTATTAATTTTATTTAATATTTTAAACGTATTTTCTGAAAATTTTGAATTAACATTGAAATGAAAATGTGTCAAAAAGTGTAAACAATTCAAATATTATTATGAAATGCACTTGAAATGTTAGATAAACTTAACAAAATTTGGTTAAAAAGACTAAATTCACGCATTTTTAAAAATTAAAAATTAAAAAAAAAACTAATTCTAAATTTCACTAAAATTAAAAAAAAAATCATATTTAACCTTTTGGCTTAAATACCTTTTTGATCCTCATTTTCGTAGTGTTTGTTGTAGATGATCCTCATTTTGACAGAATGTCTAAAATGATCATCATTTTTACAAAATGTTTAAAATGTTTCTCATTTTCGCAATTCGTGTTTTATTTGGTCCTTTTTTGTAACGCCGTTTAAATCATTAACGAAGGATTGTACAAGTGACACGGTTTGTATTAGGGTGTGTTACGTGTATTATACATATGGTTGGAGATAAGTACACACTGAATGTGGATGCTCAACATTGCAGGGGTAGGAAATGGCTTCTAACTGCTATCCCTTACTGTCATGTTATTGCAACAATGAATTTCATCTATGTCAATGTTGAGGACTTCATACCAATCTCCTTCAGGAGATCCATCTACGAACACGTAACACACCTTAATATCTAATTAGTCATATGTACCGTACACGTAACACCCCTAATACAAACCGTATCACGTGTACGAACGACGTTACATAAAATGACCAAATAAAATACGAATGGCGAAAATGAGGACCATTTTAAACATTCGTTAAAAATAAGGACTATTTTAAACATTCTGTCAAAATGAGGATCATCCACAACAAACACTACGAAAATGAGGACAAAAAGGGTCTGACCTTTTTTTTCTTTTTCCTTTTAACCTAAAATGTCGACGTCCGATATTTACTCATTTATCTTTTCTCACCTCATCGGATTTGGACATCCGATTGTCAGTTTGTTTTCTTTTCTCTTACAGATATCGACGTTCGGAGTGGATAAGTCTACCGGAGGAAGCAGCTTCTAGAGCGAGAGATTTAATAGGATTTTAAATTATTTTGTTGGGACTCACAATTTCCATAACTTGAAAAAGCTTGTCGTTACTTTATTTCATTCAATGCTAACACTACTGTTGTAGTAGATGGCATTGAGTTTATAAAGTGTGAGGTTGTGAGGTTGTGGGACAGAGCTTCATGCTATGGAAAATGATGGGGCTGGCAGCGGCAATAATGATAAAAAAATATATATTTTGATTAATAAATTTTGAGAATTTTTTTTTATAATCTTAAGTAATATTTTTTAAGTTTTTTTTATTTTTTTATTCTTAAAAAATAGTTAAAACTTAGTAATAAAAAATCATTTTCCAAAATGATAAATGGTGCACCAGAATCACTTATCAATAAAGCTTTGCAGCAGTGAGTACAATTTCTATCGTTTGTGTTATATCTATAAGTTTCCATGCGAGTAAACAAACTCAGGAGCTAGAGTAATTGCCAGGCCCGGCCCAACTAGTAAGGCTGAAGAGTTTAAAAGTTGGAGACAGTTTCCATTTGTTATTTTTTCTTTCACCTCTATAAAAAGTTTTATTTTTTATTTTTTATTTTGTCCTTTTTAAATTGTGTAATGTAAAAATAAAACATAACTTTTGAATTATTCAATTTAGAAGTTAAAAATAATTAAAAAAATATTTTTTAATGGTATAATTTTTAAAACCATATAACTATGACAATTTAAAAATTATTTTTAACTTCTAAATTATACAATTCAATTTTTTTCGAAAAAAAAAAGATTTTAAATTATACAATTTGAAAATTATTATTTATTTTCGTACTCTATAATCCGATAAGAGTAAAATGGAAATTTTATTTACATGAGATGAAAACAAATGTATAGAAACCGTAGGAAGGATTGCAATTTTTGAAGCCTAATTTAATTTTCCGTAACCAGTTTTATTTAAAAAAAAAACTGTAATTCTTAGAATACTTTAAAATTAGATTATGTATTTTAAAATTTGAATCAAATGAATTACATGAATTTATTTTTTTACATAAAAAAATTGATAATATATATATATATATATATATATATATATATATATATATATATATATATATATATATATTCTCCTTAAATATTATTAGTCTAATTTTCTTTTTACGAATTATAGTTATTATTTAGCATGTGAATTAAACAAGTTGGATTAAAATTATCTAGTATAATTTAGATTAAAAAAAATTGTAATATATAAATGAATGTAAAATTTATGTTATAAATAATCAATTTTATAGAATTAACTTAAATTTAAAATTCACTTATTCATCTATAACAATAATAAGGAGGATTCAATCTTTTGTGTCCACATTTCATAATACCAATTCTACTCTTTATAATATAATTATTTATTATTTTTTAAAATTAATAGTTATTTTTACCTATTTTTTATAAAATTGTTTATCTTATTTTTTTTATTCATCAACAATTAACTTTTTTATTCATTTCATTTTATTTTTAACATTTCACTTCATTTTTAATAAATATAAATTTATTTTATATATTAACTTAATAACATTACATTATTATCATTTACTAAGATACTATTATTCATATTTAAAAAATTAATATGTTATAAAAATTATATTTATTTGTTAGATTTATCGTTTTAACATTATCATACCAAATATCTGTTATCTTTTAAGTTATTCGAATCACTCATTGGACCACATCCATTACATCAATTATAAGAAATAGAAAAATGGGAAGAATTTTACATATCAAAGACCATAATTTCGTTTCGTTATGAAAGAACCGAGTATTAGAACTATGGTAATCAGAATGCAACAGTATAATAGATCTTCAGTCTCACTCACGCAATCGATATCTATTTCGTGAATTCGATGATTTGATCCAACCTCATGTAGCTACTAACTCTAACTAGCAATAACATGTTCTTCAGGCATCACAACACATACAAAAAAAAAAAGAGTGCATAAGGCTTTGATTTAACATAAGTAACCATGAAAGTACGATGAGTGTCGATGATATGCTATGAATTATGGTAAATAAACATTAACACAGCTTTTCAGAATTGATATGTTGTGTAAGGCAATAGTTTTACTTGACACAGGCAATACCATCGTGCACTCCCATTTATGTTGCAGACTCATTCATCGAAGGTTTTGCACTCTCTGGTCTCCGGGTTGTCCTTGCAGTAGGTCTCCAGAGGGTCTGAATCCTTTTCCTTTTGCTTCGCGTGGCTCGCCGCCGCGCTCAGCTCCTCCACCTCGTCCCACGCCGCCACGCACTCGCCGCTCGTCGGATCGTCGGCGCACGTTTCCTGCGCCTGCTTTATGCTCTCCACCACCTTCTCCGATATCTTATCGGGCGCGGCGCGAACGGGTTGGATCCTCAGCACCCGACCCATCTGGACACCACCCGGTCGCATAGGTTGGCGCGGTGGAAGTGCGAATTTTATGGCGTGCGCATTTTTCAGTGAGCCAGATGCGTTGAACAAAACCCTGGGGCTTGAAAGACTCACACCAGTTATGGTTGCCATTCTTTTTGTTTTCTTTCTTCGCTTTCTTCCTTTTGTTTCTGTTTCTGTTTCGTGTTCTTTGGGTTTAAGATGCAGTCTAAGGAATAGAATTGAAAGATTATAGCTATTGCTCGGGAAGATTTGTGTACACATGTTTCTTATCTGGTTCCAACCAATTATATTCTCCCACGTAAAGTCCACAATGTATACGACATTTTTCTCTCAAAATATCTTTTCAATAAAAAAAGTGAGAAATTATCGGTGAAATTGGTCTGAGAAAAGTTAAGGTTTAATGATTTGGATCTAACAGCTATTTTACTTCACTAATAAAGTGGCCATTTTTTGAGAAAAACAAAAATCTAGAACTTGTATAATAATAACTATTATCACAGTAATTACTTTTTCTCTCATATGTTTTGATAATTTTATCGCTTTGTTTGTTACTTCTCAACTTTTACGAACAGGTGGTAATAATGTTATTTTTTTATCGGCAATCTTTCTTTATTTTCTCTTAAGCAGATCACGAATTTACATCATAACATAAAGAAGGTGTTATAGTGTTGACCAGTTAAGCCAATTTTTAAGTTTCAACGTAGGTGTTAAATTTGATAATAGACATATGACTCTTTAGTTGCATAATCTTTTTTATCTTGTTGATGTAAGAACTGACAACTAAATATTACGTTGTTATATATATATATATATATATATATATATATATATATATATATATATTTATTTATTTATTCTATAACACTGCTGCTTCTTCACGCATCCTGTACAAAATTTATTCCTGCAAGGTATTTTTAGATATAAAAATGTTAAATATTCAATTTGAAAAATAGTTTTATATTTTAAAGTTAAGATTAAAATTAATTAAACACAAATTAAATTAAAAACAAAGTTGTAGAAGTGAGTGACTAATTATGAGAGTAATCTTTCAAGTATGTATCATTGGTTACTTCAGTCTTAAATATACTTTTAAAACTTATTTAGCATTAACGACTTAAGCATAAAAATCCTAAAAGATCATATCTGCTGAGGTTGTGTCCATGGTTGACGAGATCTTCATAAAATAAACAAAACAGAGATCATGAATTTGGTTGACGACTTTCTTTCTTAAAAAATTTACTGGTTAACACTCATTCCTATTTTTATTATAAAAATTAAAATTATACTATACATGACGTAATTATCGTGAATTGTGTTTTTTCTATATGATTTCTCCTGTACTTCTTAAAATAAAAAATTCCAATTATACTAATCGTTTCTTTTATAATATACATTAGAAATTTTCAAACCAATTCAATAAAGTAACTGAATAATATTAAAAAACAGATTGAAAAGTGATAAAATCAAATAAATTCTGGTTACTGCCCTAAACAGGTTGGAAGTTGTTTGAGGATTTGAATATATTATAGTTATTGTATTTACCATATTTATGAACAGCGGCGGATTATCATGGTATAGGGAGGGGCCTTGGCCCTCCAAAAATATTATTTGAAATTTTTTATACAATAGATATTTTTATTTTCTTTATTATAGATATTAAGTATTTTGATTTTATTTTGTTATAAATATTAAATTAAATATTTTATTTTTTTTATAAATATAATAATTAATACTAATAAATAATAAAATATAAAATCAAATATAATAAAGAATAAAGATTAAAAAGATTTATCAAGATATTTTTTATTATTTGTTTTCATTATAGATTGTGTTTTTCATAAATTGTTCTCATATTTCATTCTCATATGTTTTCTTTTGTTTCTGAACAGAAAAATATCTATTATTTTTTCTCTTACTTCTCCTCTATTCTCTTCCATCCTCCAGGAAAAAAAAGAAGAAGGTCTCACTTGATAGTAAAATATTAATTCAATAATTTATTTAATGAGCCTCTTTTATATGTCTATGTCTTGAATTTCTTATAAATTGTTCTCATCTTCTATTCTTACCTATTTTCTTTCGGAAGAGAAAAAGATAAATTATTTTTGCTTTCATCACCTAATTGTTCTCTTCCATTCGAAAAAATTAAGAAGAAAGTAATTCTCTTTTGTCTTACTTGATAGTGAAATATTAGTTTATTAATTTATTTAATGAATCTCTTTTATATTAATTTTTTTATTTTATCAAATACGCCTAATTCTCTGGCAAATACAACTTTTTTCATCATTTCTTCGCATGTACCCGCAGTTGCATTCAAGTAATGCCCTTTAATTTCACCTGTTTCAGCCTGTGATTTAAAAATTGCTTCAGCACAAAATAAGAAACGGTCTCTCCAACGCATAAATGGTTGGGAATTCACATTTTCATCATCTTTGGTAAAATCAAGTCCCCCACGAAGACATTCATATGATTATACTGTGTGTTTTTTATAATTGAGTTTTAAGTGTGGTTTGATTATCATCGAATTTTTTTTTGGTATTTATGTCTCTCAGATTTTTATTAGATCATGATAAATCATTTTTTAGTATTATTATTTTTTAAATAGGTATATTGATGAAGAATAAAAGAATAGATTATTTAAATAGGTATATTGATAAATCATTTTTGATATTTATGTCTCTCAATTTTCTTCGTATACTTCATTTTTTATTATGTTAGTGACAATAATGAAATGTATAAATTTTGGATGTATTATCTGGACACCCCAACAATGTTGGTCAAGATCCGCCACTGTTTATGAATATATATGGCAATATATATTGTATTTTTCTCAGTAAAGTATGCTATTTATTTATTGATATAAAAGAAATTTAAAATTATAAATATAGTAATAATTATTCAAATTTGTCAAATATTATTTTATTTGAAAAATTTGCTGTTTTTTAAAATACTTACAATTTTATAATACAAAAATAATAAAAATGTATAAATAGTAAAACATTAAAATTTAACTAAAGAAAAATTCCCTTCTTGACTTTTTATGTTTGATTGAATGATATTTTAATAAAAAAAAAACACAAAATGATATCCAACTAAAGAATCAATGTTTTTTTTTTTATAAATATATATAAAAATAGATATATATATATATATATATATATATATATATATATATAATATATATATAAAAATTAATTAATTAATTAAAAGACATATGTAATTTTGAAAACCACGGGAAATTCCAGGTTAATTCATTCTATAAAAGAGTTTCATATTATTATAAGTGAAGTTGTCAACCATGGACACGATTTCTTTATTTGGATTTTTACACCAAAATCGTCAATTCTAAACATGATTTCAGACTTCAATGATTTAAGAATTTCACACAAGTCGCCAATGATATATATAACTAGTTTACAAATTATTTTCAAAAGTCACCACTCAATTCCATTACTTTACTTTTACTTTAATACGTGCTTAATTAATCTTAATATTAAATTAAGTTGTACAGGACTTCAACGATATTAACAAAGTTGTCCTACCTCCTGGAATTTTTCTTGAAATGAAATCATGCATTTTATGACTTATTCAAAATAAGTCATGTATACAATACACGACTTAACTTTATCCGTAATTTTTCTAAAAGTTGATTCTTATCAATAATATAAAATAAATTAATCACTCTTATAAAAAACAATTTTTTGAAATATTTAATTTAAAAAATAAAAATATTTTTCAAAATGAATGTTTTGATAACTATTTATGGATATATAGAAATACTTCTTAAAATATTTAATTCATAAGACTTTTGAAAAAAGATATTAATTAAAAATATATAATTTTTTTCTTCGATCCTAAAAAAATTAAATTATAATTTTAATTAAAATATGAATAAATCTAAGACATATTAGGTTAATAATTTATAGAATCTACCTTACCTTCAACAGATACTAAAAGTTAAAAGAAGTGACATTAAGTTAATAAGTATGATTTTTGTGTATTATTTCACTTGTTGAAATTTTATGTTATACGATTTACACAGTTATATTTGTTCTAAATATCTATAAAAAATTTTATCATTCATTTTACACAAAAAAAAATAGATTACTTACACTAATTTATGGAGAGAATTAGAAAAGGAAGAACATTTAGGATTTTAATTTTTTTTTAAATAATTTAATATTTAAATTTGATAGGATGACCTAACTCATCATAGTTTTAATGCAGGTAAACCGAGTTTTAGTGAATCAGGTTTATTTTTAACCCTTTACTAAAATTTACAATTTTTTTAATCCAATTCCATTTAAATTCGTGGTGATTATAACCCAATTTTACAGTTATATAAAAAATAATTTGAAAATTACAGATTTCACAGGAGTGCAATTAAAAAAATAAAGGTGCAGGAAGAAAAAGCCCATGTTATACTAGCAAAATATCGTAAGATGTGCACAATTTTTTATTGAAAAAATAATTATTATATTGTTTTTTCTGAAGACTAGGCATATATCATTTTAAAAGATAATCACAGTCTAACCTTATATCGTTTTGAATTTGACTTGTTTAACTTATTATAATTATTTTTATTAATTTTATCGTTATAGCCTCTAGATGTTTTATACTAATTTACTAATAAAAAATAGTCATAAACGTTTTTAGATAAATGATTCATATATTAAAGAAAAAAAATTAGTATTTTATATAAATGCAACTTAATATTAACTAACAGAACCTAAATCTTGAAGAAAAGGTAACATCTCGGTACAAGTTCTTGATATCAAGTTTTCAAAATTTGAATTCAGATAATTTAACTTATAAATCACTTTCCAATGACTATCTAATCAATTAAATCTAAATAGTTAACGAATTGCTTGAATCATTTTCAACCATGTAGAAGAATGCACGTCAGAAAAAAAGATAAAAGAAATACAAGCTAATATCTTATGTTTTCACTCATAATTGATTATAGGTGATTTTTTTCTTTCAAATTTTACTATTTTTTTTGTCTTATTACAATAGATAATATTCATAAAATAGTATTAATAATAAAATATATATTTTTTCAATACTCATTGCATTTCTACTAAAATACTTCTGTTTAAACTACTTTGTATTTATTTTTCTCCTCTTCTCCTTCTATTTATTTTCCTTCTCTATGAGAAGCAAATGGATAATTTGGATCCTCCCTACGTGCAGCTACAAATCAAAACTATTAAAATCAATAAAAATTTAATTTAAAATATTAATTTGTGATGTAATAAAATCAATAACAGATCGAAATGCATTGAGGCTATTGGTAGTGGAAGACTTACGAACTACGGATATACCGAGACTTTGAGAGAAAAAAATATCAAACAGGAATAGAATTTTTTATTTTATCAATGATGCGACTTCACAAACTGTACCATCGCTTCACTCTTCTCCCTTTTTCGCCATCATCGTTCCCTTCCAATCCCTCTCTTATTCCTCTCGCTCCTCCGTTGCGCCTCACGCTCCGTCTCCGAACCGCTGTGAACTTCGCATCCATGGCTTCTTTGCGGTTGCGCAATCTAGCGCCTCTGGCTGCTGCTCCTACTGAAGATGCCACTGCCGCCTTTTCTTCCTCTGCCAACGCCGTTACTTCTGTTGATTACGAAGGTTAGCTCAGCACTCATTCCTTCGCCACTGTTTTTGCTGTTGTACGGCAAAACTAGATGCTGTTGTTGTTTTTTTTCCTCTTACAGTGTTTCGATTTCGGAAGCGTCGTGCGTTGATGACCTTATACTTATTAATCTATTGACGCATATTCATGCGGTTGATCGTTTAGCTGGAGTAAAATTTCAGCTCCTTGATTTTTGTACTAGTTCACTCAATTATTAAGTTGCTGATGCTGTGAAAATACGAAATTATCATAGCTATCAAAGTAATTGAATAACCCATCGTTAATTCACCATTAGCCGTATTAATGAACTTATTTTGCAATAGTTTAAATATTTTTGCGGCTATTGAACTTTTGTGTGTAGTTCGATGATTTGCCACACTCTTTTTACTGACTGAAGATTGCATAGAGTTTTATATGAACAACGTTTGAGGGTTGAGCTCCTGAATAATTTGGTATATGAAGCAAGATATTCACTTCATTTTCTATCGTATACTCTGTAGTCCTTTTGTATTCGAGCCTCACGTAGACATAGTTGTGAAATTCATATTCAGATCTATAATATTGTTTAGATTGCTTTACTTATTTCTAGATGCTGACCTTTTATTCTGATTCTCCAATACTAGACGAGTCAACTGTAGGAACAAAGTATCGTGTTCCTCCACCTGAGATCAGTAAAATAGTTGATGCTCCACCAGTACCTGCATTGTCATTTTCACCACTCAGGGACAAAATTATCTTTCTCAAGCGAAGAGCTCTACCTCCACTGACAGAAATAGCAAGGCCGGAGGAAAAGTTGGCTGGTATACGTATTGATGGAAAGTGCAATACTAGGAGTCGCATGTCATTCTACACAGGTATAGGGATCCATCAAATTCTTCCTGATGGCACATTAGGGCCAGAGATAGAGGTGCATGGTTTCCCTGATGGTGCTAAAATAAATTTTGTTTCGTGGTCTCCTGACGGTTGCCATTTGTCCTTTAGCATTCGTGTGAATGAGGAGGATAGTGATAGCAGTAAACTCACAGTGTGGATTGCAGATGTGAAAACAGGGAAAGCCAGAGAATTGTTTAAGTCACCAAATGTACACTTGAATGCAGTTTTTGACAATTATGTTTGGGTAAATAACTCTTCTTTGCTTGTTTGTACCATTCCATCATCACGTGGAGCTCCGCCAAAGAAACCTTTGGTTCCCGCTGGCCCCAAAATTCAATCTAATGAGGAGAAAAACATTGTTCAAGTAAGAACATTCCAGGATTTGCTGAAGGATGAATACGACGAAGATTTGTTTGACTACTATGCCACCTCACAACTTGTTTTAGCTTCTTTGGATGGTTCTGCAAAAGAAATTGGCGCACCAGCTGTTTATACCTCAATGGACCCTTCCCCAGATGACAAGTACATTTTGATTAGTTCAATTCACAGGCCATACTCTTTCATTGTACCTTGTGGAAGATTTCCAAAGAAGGTAGAGTTATGGAGTGCTGAGGGAAAATTAATCAGGGTGCTTTGTGATTTGCCCCTTGCTGAGGACATTCCAATTGCATTCAATAGTGTGAGAAAAGGGATGCGCTCCATTAATTGGAGAGCTGATAAGCCGTCAACACTTTACTGGTACTGATCTGAATTTGGATTTACATTTACTGCTGTGGCAGTACATTGTGGACATTAAAATTTATTATACTATTTTTTGTTAGCAATTACTATGCTTGATTAAATTTAAAAGGCATTTGTTTTTTTAAAAAAATATACATTTTAAATATGCGCTTGAATTTTTTTTTTGTTTTTTCACTATTTCCTCTCAAAACTTAGTAGTGGTTAAAAATTAAACTTCCCTACTGTGTCTTTTCAGTGTTAAAGTTCATTGTCATGCAAATAAAGCATTTACTTTACAAGAGCAATCATGCAGGCATGTAGTAAATATACCTTTATGCACATGTATTAAATATCCACTTGAGGGCGTGAACACGAACTTGATGTACAAATCATATAATTATGGAATTGTTTAGGTTATTGATTGAGAGTTCAATGGAATAACCTGGATATTTATACACTCTCGATTGGAGGATAAAGTACATTCACAGCCTCCCCATCCAAAATAACATGTATTTGAGGGTGTGCTCATGGATTATGATGTTCTTGTATTTCAAATATAGTTTATGTTCCTTTCTTTTACTGCAGAACCAGTTGTTTGTCTATGATGGATTATGCATGGTTGTTTTCTTCAACTGACTTATGAATTTCTCTTAAATAGATGTTTCTTTTATTCAATATAAAATTCTGAATTTTTTCTCTTCATTTGCATTGTTGTTTTTGTAGTCCCATATTATATAATTCGTGATTTCTTAATCTGTTTAAATTGCTTCATTTGAGGTTTTTAGGGTAGAAACTCAAGATGGAGGTGATGCAAAGGTTGAAATTTCTCCTCGTGATATAGTTTATACACAGCTTGCTGAACCTATAGAAGGTGAACAGCCAACGATATTCCACAAGCTTGATTTCCGCTATGGGTATGGATTCAATTGATTGATTTACATTGGTTTCTTCCCTCTATAATTTATGTACTTGTCAGTGTATTCACAATGACATATGTGGGCATTATTTGATCCTTTCAAAAATAAGTTGTTGCTTCTTGTATTGTAAATATGCTTCTGATTGCTGAGGTTTATAGTTGACACTAGTATGAATTCCATGCCTTAGCCTCTCAAATATTCTATCCTAATGCTGTAATTGCTATTCATATCTTTTTGCACTCTTGATCATCATGACCAGCCTTTGGGCTGGTTTGCATGTCACTTTCATAGTCTGGACTGATAGTTGTACTTGCAAAGAATAGTCCGAGTTATTATTTATTTTATGTCTAGCTCATGGCTTGAATATCTAAGTAGCAGTTTTTAAGATAATTCCTTACCATGCTTACTGTAAACTTCAGACTTTTTTCATTTTTTATTTTTTGAGGTGAGGGAGCGTTGAGAGATATATGGACACAATTATATTGTGCTTATATTCTAAAATCTTAGACACTGTTTTTGATTTCCCCATATGTACAGAGGGGTTTCATGGTGTGATGATTCTCTGGCTCTGGTGTATGAGTCTTGGTACAAAACTCGGAAAATAAGAACATGGCTAGTTTCTCCTGGATCTGAAGATGTAGCTCCAGACATCCTATTTGATAGATCTTCAGAGGATGTGTACTCTGATCCTGGCTCTCCCATGTTGCGGAGGACTCAAGCTGGGACATACATCATTGCAAGGATAAAAAGGGCCAGTGATGAAGGAAGATATGTTATACTAAATGGAGTTGGTGCTACACCAGAAGGGAACATTCCATTCCTTGATCTGTTTGACATGTAAGTATCTTAAAGTGCTTATTTTGCTTCTGACATGTTCTCATATATGATGGTTTGAACCAAAATGTTGCAGAAATACACGTAAAACAGAACGAATCTGGCAGAGCGATAAAGAAAAGTATTATGAGACTGTTGTTGCTCTAATGTCTGATCAGGAAGAAGGGGATTTGCATTTGGATAAGCTGAAGATACTGACTTCTAAAGAGTCAAAAACTGAAAACACCCAATATTACTTTGTTAGCTGGCCAGATAAAAAAACTGTTCAGGTTACAAATTTCCCTCATCCGTACCCTCAACTTGCATCATTGCAGAAGGAGATGGTCAGGTATCAGAGAAAAGATGGGGTTCAACTTACAGCTACATTATACCTGCCACCAGGTTACAATCCATCAACAGATGGTCCTTTGCCATGCCTGGTTTGGTCTTACCCTGGAGAGTTCAAGAGTAAAGATGCCGCTGGACAAGTTCGTGGTTCTCCAAATGAATTTCCTGGGATAGGTTCTACATCTGCCCTTCTTTGGCTGGCTAGAAGGTATTGGTTGTCTTTACCGACAATGGGTTTCATTTGGTTATTTTTATTTAGCATAATTTTACTTTATTTCTCTGTTCCCAATTCAATATATGTTTTGTGAATAATAAGATGAACCTCTCTTTGAATACTTTAAATACTGCAGGTTTGCAATTCTATCTGGGCCTACCATTCCTATTATTGGTGAGGGTGATGAAGAGGCAAATGATAGGTAACTTGATAAATGATATTGTTACATCTGTGGGATCTTTACCATTTACTTATCACTAATAGTTGTTCAGGCCCATGAATTTCAATCTTATTTTCTCTTCAAATTGGAGTTTCAAATTTTTGGACATATGAGACGGTGGCTTCGTTTGTTCTTTTCTTCAGATTACTGTTATGTAATCATACCTCATAACTAGTAAAGCTTTAGAGTTTATCTGATATAAAACCAAATATCTGCATTTCAGGTATGTAGAACAATTGGTTGCAAGTGCTGAGGCTGCTGTGGAGGAAGTTATCAGGCGTGGGGTAAGCTTTATATTTATTGTATGAAGAATATAAAACTGTTGGTCCATACAAGTAATACGACTGAAGCAATTTTGGGGGGTTCACTTGTCACATCTAGGTAGCCGATCCAAAGAAAATAGCTGTTGGTGGACATTCCTATGGTGCGTTCATGACTGCTAACCTCCTGGCCCATGCACCTCATCTTTTCTGTTGTGGAATTGCCCGTTCTGGTGCTTACAACAGAACACTTACTCCTTTTGGTTTTCAGGTATTTCTTGTAATGGCTTATATTTTTCTTTCTTCTACTACCATAAATTGTTTTTGTTTTGTCCTACAGTTCCCTCTAATCTGCTTTCACACCATCTTCTTTGAACTGCATGTTACCTTGTGACTTTAAGTGTACTTTAGAATGAGGTCTTATTATGTTTCGTGCACATCCTTCTGTAGAATGAAGACAGAACTCTTTGGGAAGCTACTAATACTTATGTTGAGATGAGTCCTTTTATGTCGGCTAATAAAATAAAGAAACCCATCTTGCTTATTCACGGGGAAGAGGACAATAATCCAGGAACATTAACCATGCAGGTAAGAGAGGAATTCCTGCCTTGGCTATTCTCATATGTTGTCATCAATTAATTGGTTGTTGCGTGTTTTTATTTTGGAGGAAGAACCCTGGGATCTATCGTTATCCAATTGCATTCTGCTTACCCTTTGTCCCGCTATGCAGTCAGACAGGTTTTTCAACGCACTGAAGGGTCATGGCGCTCTTTGTCGGCTGGTCATTCTCCCTCATGAGAGTCATGGTTACACTGCCAGAGAAAGCATCATGCATGTACTTTGGGAAACAGATAGATGGTTGCATAAACACTGCGTGTCCAATAGTTCTGATGCAGAAGAAGACCATGAAACTGGCACCGTCAAAGAACATGTTAGCAAAGGAACCACAAATGCTGAAAGCAAAGTGGTTGCAACCAGCGGAGGTGGCAACAGAGAAGCGTCTGAGCTTGAATATGAAGAATTTCATTCTCTGCCAAGGTCTTCCTTGTGGTAACCACATCTTCAGCCTTAAAATTTTAGAGTTAAATAAGTTTTTGGTACCTCCAAAATGAGTTCGTATTGAAATTGGTATTTTCATTTTTTCTTTAGTGTTTCTAGTACTCAATATTTAATGAATACGCTATTTTGGTTGTTACAGTAATTTTAGTATTCATGAGTTCACAGTGTTGATATTTAATTATCTTAGTAAGATATTTACAATGCTGTCAATCCAAAAGTAACAAAATTTAAAATATTTATTAGATGTTGGATATACAAACATTGAAATTTATTTTGGAGGTACTCAAAATTTGTTAAACATAAATTTTAATTCCAAAAGACACCTGAAAGTTAATTATTTCTTCACAATGGTAGATTTACGAGCAGTAAATCCCTGTATGGCTTGGCCATATTCTTGCTACCTTGCGAAGTGTAGACGTGAGCGTGCGTGCACCGTAATTTTGGCATTTCCCATGCAACCAAATAATTTAGACTATATTAAAACACATACTGCTTTTTTTTACCATCTATCTATGCATTAACCTTGAGCTTTTTTATTGTTGTAGAGGAATTATCTGAACTTGGAATAGAATCATCCAAATGATGCATGTGGAAGAAAGAGCTGCAAGACGCCCTTCACTGGTGAGGACATTCAAATTGACAGGGATGAGTTACATTACAAGTTGGGGATATCGAAAGCACTTGACGATTTCATGTAAAGATCCTTTAAAAACTACAGTAGCAATAATAGCATTGCTGGTGCAGTGGTAAGTTGCCAAAATATTTGAATGATTTAGCAGTATGATTCATCATCTGTCGCTCATGTTTTCACAAGGCTCTCCTTTGCGGCTTACCTAAAAACAAAGCAATCTAACATACTTGAGGTAACCAAACTCTACTTATTCTTCCTATGCTGTTTGATATCTTCCTCCGTAATCACGGAGGTGTGATTCTTTTTACTCAATATACAATTGTACTATGATGGCAAATGATGGAACTTGGAATGATGTTTGTTTACCTAAATACCTACATATTTTGCGGGGTCAGTCTGAGGGATGCAACAATTTCCATGATAATTGAGGAGTTAATCTTGACAATTTTATGACGTACATATCTAAAAGGTTGATAATAGATTGCCTTGCGCGTTGAATATTTGGTCTTAAAATGCTCAGTTCCTATAACTAAGGTAATATTTTTTTTATATATATATTTAGAAGATGATTTTTTTTTTCTCATTTATTATTTTCAAATCAAGGGAACAGTTTTTCTCTGAATTATAATGCTGCTTTTGACACGTTTGTAAGCATTATATATATATATATATATATATATATATATATATATATATATATATATAATTCTTAAATATTGAAGGTTGAATTGTATCAGAAAATGTTTCCTATTTTTATTTTATGTTTTATTAATTATAACAACTTTTATTAAACAGTGACAAGCAACATCTCAACTCAACTTCAGCATTAGAATTCAGGCAATTTTTGTCTGCACTTCCATAATTTCAACTTGCCTCCTTATAAATTTTTATATTTTATTGTGTAACTAAGAATCAATTTTGTATTTTGAAATATACAATTTAAAATATATAATAAAACATTTTAGATTGAATATTTTGGAATATAATTTTTTATATTCCGTAATGTATAATTAGAAATATGAATATGGAATATAACAATTTAATATATACTTTCTATTTTCATATTTTAAAATGTATAATTTAAAATATAAAACTTGTATTTTAGATTATATTTTAAAATATAAAAATTTCGAAGATAAATGTTAAAATTATGGAGCCACAGAAAAAATGACCTGGAACCCATTTGCATTCCATTAATAATGGTCCAAAATTTAGTTCAGTGTTCCAAACTTCTAGAAAAAGGCTGAACAAACACTCATCATAATCCTATTCCGCGTGAAGCTTTGATGGGTGACAATTTTTTCTGTGGGGTGTAGGAAGAAGCTGCCTAAAATTATTAGTGTCACTACACAAAAAGTACACCACACCCTGCAATGAGCTCCAAGCATGATTATACCCTGGTAACAGCTTCCAAATTTTCTTGTCCACTTACAACCTCAAAATTTGATGAATGTAATATATTTAGTATTTAGTTTGTAAAAGTGTTTTAGCTTGGTGAATCAACAGGGAAGCCCCCTTGAAAGTTCCATCTAATTAATGTAAACTAACAACACTTACAATATCCTTAAAATTAGATTGTACTTCAATTAAATGAAGTCACTGAAACATTTTTATAAACATGGGTAAAATCAGAAAATATAAATAAAAACTACTTCTGACAAGTCAATTAACTCTTTAATCTGTGTAAATTGTTCAACAATCCAATATATTGCCGTTCACTGAAATTTTTAATTTATCATGACTGAGTTTCTGCAAAAGCATGAATTAATCGCTGTAGAATTGCCACTGAGGATGGCTAGAATTCCATCATGACGCAGCCTGTAAATTCGCTTTGTTTCCAATGAGAGGAATAATCTGTGGGAGGCATTAACAGTATGATTCGAAACAAGACAACTAATTTGAAAGGATGAAATCAAGAGAAGTTGTATTACTCTTCATATTCCAGAATCATTAACTTCTGTCTTTTTCCATTAATACCGAACTTTGTATTGTAAAGTTTAACAAAAACAAGTAACATATTATGTTCCTTCCGCTATCCTTTGGAAACGCTTCATTAGTTGCAAAAACTAGCTAAAAACTTTAATTGATAAAACAATATTAAAGACATCTCCGCTTGGGGAAAATAGCTTTGCAATGAAAAGCAACAAAACGAACTCTATAAAATTTCTACCTTGGTACAAAATCCTTATTATCTTACATCAAGTCAGCTCAAAAGAGCCAATTGAGTGCAGAGAGAAATAAATGAAAAAAAAGAAGATGGAGTGTTTTTACAGAAAACAGAACCATTTTCATTCTTCCTCCACTACAACACCAATCTCACCTTTTTCCAGGAAATCATAAAATGACCTGACCTTTTTCTTTTCATTCCATTGATTCATCTTCCACACAGTGGCACAAGCTGAACCAAGCACCATTCCAATAATTATCTCCTTCACAACATTTGGTCCTTTCAAAGTAGCATGAGTAATCCTAGGACCAGCCATTTCCTTCACTGTCTCTAAACTTGTCTATTCTACAAGTTACAAAACCCTCGGTTTTAGTAAGATTGATCACAAGTGAATGCATGATGAGTAAAGGAAAATACATGAGGAAAATAGTTAGACGTTTTTTTTATATCGTAATCATGAAAGTAAGAAGTTTGATATTCTCCCTTGATAACCCCAGAAAGAGTGAAGAAAATAAAAATAAGATTTGGCCATTAAGGTTTGGGGATTGAACATAATAATATAAAAGTAAATTTGCTCGGTAAAAGAGTATCAGATGTCGCTTAAAAATCATGATCAAATAGTATAACCAAGATGAACTTAATTTGAAAATAATTACTATTTTTATTTGTTGTTTTTGCTAATAATTTTATAAATGCATTTGTCTTTTTTCTACATACATTTGTTTATTACATTATTACAAATAAACAAAATCAAAGAGAGTGACTCTGTTATCATTATCAGCAGCAACATAAAAAGGATAAAGGATCAAATCAGATTTACTGAGATGAAACATGACTCGTTCAATCGTCATCCCACAGTTCCGATTTATGCTTCTAATGAAGAACATGCTTATTACGAACGAAAATAATTAATCTAGTTTGTATTAAAACAAACACCATATCTGACATCAACATTAACATTGTTCAAATAATTGCAGTTGAAACTCACCACAAGCATTCTCACCCTACCAATTTGCCAAAAAATGTATAATGAAAGAACTTATGGAATGAACAATGAGGAAATTAGTATAAATTAAGAATTTGATCGATAACGTACCACTTGAACAAGAATCCAAGATTTAATAACACAGCTACCAAATTAGAGAACTCACCACTGCTTCAGGCTGAAGATCTCTTCTTCACAATGTGCAAGAAGAAAATGTATATACATTATGAACTTCCGCGGCATTTAAGCTGGGCCTTTCTAGCCCAAATTAAGAGTTTGGGTTGAAATACAGGCCCAATTTCCGTGTACCTTAAAGCAAGTGCAAGCAAATCAATTATCGGTTTCTCAGCTGGCATTAATAATACGACTATGAATGTGTCTATGCATATGTCCACATTTTTCGATGCTGAAGCTAATAATTCGCGTTTATCATTTCTAAATATCTAAAATTAACTTTCACGTTACTATAAAAAATATAGCTTTCTCATTTTTCATTGTCGGAATTAAAGATGTCAAAGATGACTTTCACGTTTAATTATTTCTAAATATTTTATATGTATTGTTTATTTTTGTTATAGGTAGAAATTTGACTTTCATTTTTAAGTATTTAATTGTGTAAAATTTTAGATTTTAGACATTTAATCACTAATAATATCCTATTTTATACTGTGGTTTTTTAATTGTATAAAATTATTATATAATTAATATTTAGAACAATAAAAGAATTACAGTAAGATGAGGAGGATGAAAATAAAAAATAATAATTAAATTTGTAATTGTAGTTGTTTCCATCCCTATGATCAAATCATCTCAAAATAATGACAAATAAAAATAATAAATGACTGATTAAATTATATTTATATCTCTTCTAAATATTTTGGATTATGTTGGGCAAACCCCATTAATAATATGGTATACACCAAAATATAATTCTTTCCACTGTGAAAAAAAACTCAAAACAGGGAAAAAATAATAATTATTTTGATAGTAGGACCTGAACGTGTTTTGTTCCAAATGCTTCGCTGAGGAATAATGATATTGGGTGCATGTGATCATGAGTAGAGTACACTATATAGCTTCGACTTTATTCCCATCTTAAAATAATTAAAACAGTGGTTGATGAGTCATGAGGGTTTAGTTAGAGAAAGTAAGTAAAATCATTAAGAAAATGGTGGAGGTTGGTTTTGTCAAAGAATAAATAACATATTCCCTGACACTGTAATTCAATCTTAATTTTTATTGTTTGTAAAATCTCAAACTTTTGTCCAAGAAATTAATTTTTTATTATTTAATTTCACAAACTTTTGTAAGATTTTCAAAAAATAAATGTATATTTAAAAAGTTAAAATTAACACATATATCTCTCGCTTAAGAAAAACACCTCATAATGCCCATAATGCGTAGACAAAATCATAGTGGATAAGGACGTATCTCTCGGTCCCTAAAAAGAAAAATTATGATTTCACACCTGTTTCTTCCTTTTACATTCTTTTAATAATAAAATATTATATTTAACCATAATAATATAAATAAATAATTTTTTAAAATAAAATAATAATATTTAAAGTTGTTAATAGTAATGTAAAAATATACTACTCTCACCTACTATGCTTACCTACAAATATATTGTTATATTTTTCTTTTTTCTTTTTAGTTATGACATAAACTAGGGAACATTTTTGGCCCATTACCAGTTCTGCACCGTGAACCACCTATGACACTAAAAATTAGAGATCTATTATTCTGAATCCACCACCCTGTTGTCACTCACATTGTTTCTGGCTTTAACTTCTTTCTACAATAATCAATAATTAATAGTTTTTTCTTTGCAATTTCCGTAATCATTCGTGCATGAGTATGATACTACTACCCATTGACTCGTATTGAAGAACAGTTCTTGGCAATGGAGAGACAGAGAAGTTTCTCCTTCAAACCCACTAGGCTTTTGGTTTTTTCATTCACTATCTTTTCCTCGATTCTCTTCCTTTCCACCTTCACCACTTGGCTCACCAATTACACTCCTTCAATTCACCAACAGATTCATCTTCATTTCAACACTTCTTCTTCCATCTCCACTTCTACTACTAATACTTCTTCATCTTCTGTTTCTTCTTCTTCTATCGGTGACGGTGACGGTGACGGTGACAGTGTGGCTCTCCCACCTTTATTTGTTCATTCCCTGACCGAAAACTTCACAGTGAGTGGTGTGAAAATTTCAACTTTGATCGATAACCGTCTTTCCCGGACCCAGGAAAGCCTCTCTGGATCCAAATCTGAACCTGTACGACACCATGTCGGTGCTTCGAATGTCAATTTCACGGCAATGCAAGAGTATGGAACTTCGCCTGAGAGGGCACCCAGCAACGAGCAAAAGAAGATAGTAACTGGAGGTTTAGATGGGAATACTCAAGTTCCTGTTTTGAAGAAGATTGAGCAGAAGGGAGTTGAAGGGTGCGATTTAGCAAAAGGGTATTGGGTTTTTGATGAAAGCTATGCCCTTTACTCCAAAGATTCGTGTCCTTTCATAGATGAAGGTTTTGATTGTGTGGGGAATGGAAGATTGGATAGAGACTACTCTAAGTGGAGATGGCAGCCCAAAGACTGTGACATTCCGAGGTACTCCTAATTTCAATCTTTTGGGATTTTTTTTTCCTTTGTTTATTTTTCTACAGATGCAGTATTTATGAGGAAAATGAAAGTTTTGCTTTTTGGTACTGTGATTTTTGGCGAAGGTTCAATGCAACTAAAATGCTGGAGTTGATTAGAGGGAAAAGGCTTGTTTTTGTGGGTGACTCGATTAATAGGAACCAATGGGAATCAATGTTGTGCATGTTATTGGGTGGTATTAAAGATCCATCGAGAGTGCATGAGACCCATGGAAGGAAAATTACGAAAGAGAAGGGAAATTATAGTTTCAGGTTTCTGGTAATTCTGCAGAACCGTACTTCTATTTTTGTGATGTATGGCTGGTCCTGGAGTATTAGGTTTTCATACTTTACCCTTTCAACCTTGCAGGATTATCAATGTACAGTTGAATACTATGTGAGTCATTTCTTAGTTCATGAAAGCAAGGCAAGAGTTGGGCAGAAACGAAGACCAACCTTGCGAATTGATGCCATTGATCATGGTTCATCAAGATGGAAGGGAGCTGATGTTTTGGTTTTCAACACTGCGCATTGGTGGTCACATTACAAAACAAAAGCTGGGTTAGCACTTTTCTTCATCCTTTAGTTTATAGGCCTAGAAAGAAACCTTTGTTGATGTGTTCATTACTCAGTAGAATACTTGCACTTCAGTGTGTTAATTATGTTAGAGAAAGGATTACTCAATACATGATTCCTAATTACTCAATACATGATTCACATCAGTATTTCTGTGATCTGTATATAACCGTTATGATTCTCTAACAGGATTTATTTCTACCAAGAAGGAAATCTAGTTCATCCCCAGCTAAATGTTTCCACAGCTTTCAGAAAAGCTTTAACGACATGGTCTTCATGGGTGGACAGACACATCAATCACAGAAAAACCAGAGTTTTCTTCCGAAGTTCAGCACCATCACATTTCAGGTTTGTTTCTGATATTCCCTCATTCTACAATAGCTCTTGTATTTTCCCAAGTCTAAGATGTTAAGAGATGCTGATTAGTGAAGTTGATGCTTTGCAACAGTGGTGGTGATTGGAATTCTGGAGGGCATTGTACAGAAGCAACTCTTCCTCTGAATGAAACCTTATTAAGCACTACTTATCCTGAGAAGAACATAATCGTAGAGCAGATAATAGAGCAAATGAAAACTCCTGTGACATTGTTGAATGTAACTAGTTTGTCAGCATATAGGATCGATGGTCACCCATCAATTTATGGGAGAAAAACACGGTCTTCTAGGATTCAAGATTGTAGCCATTGGTGTCTTCCAGGGGTTCCAGATACATGGAATGAATTGTTATATTTTCATCTACAGAGTAGATGACAGTCACTACTTCAAACTCTTGAGCCCTTCATTTTTCTGGAACCTGTATATACATACACAGCTTCTGAAATATATTCCCTTTCTTCACCAATTTAACTTATTTTTATCTTCACTTTTTAACATTTTATGATTGCAGTTCTTGTCATTGTAGACGTTAACAGAGGAAACTTCAAATTTTGGAGTACAATAAAACGGGTTTAACTGGACCCATGAGGTGTGTATTCCTTTCATGGAGTTGTTATTCTCACCACACGGGTAGAACATACAAATAATAATCTTACTTATAAGCCCTAGTTGAGAAATCAAGGTCTATATATGATTACTGATATAATTTCTCCAAAAAAAGGTGAATATTTGGCATCCTGTGGGAAATAATAAGTATAAAATGACATTTGGATATTGATATCCAATGCTAATAATAGAAATCAAATTAGCCTAAAGTTATAAGTGGGTTGGAACTTGTGAGTCAATCTGGTCCATCATGGATTTAGGTCAGATTGGGTTAAATTTTTTTAATAAATTTCAATACAGATTGATTTTTGATCCGGTCTACCTAGAACTCGGCTCACCCAGGTTGAACCCGTAGTGAGTTGGGTTGACTCACCAACCAGCAAATAAAAGGTCACAAAAATGTTTTTTGTTAAGTTGGACTTTGCATTGAGATCAAGTTAGGTTGTTTTTTTAGTCAATACATAATTTATATTTTTGTGATTTTAGTTTGTATTTGGATTATATTAAAGTTTATTTAAATTTAAATTTTAATTATAATTTAGTTTTGATTGAAAAAAAATAAAAAATTGTATTTTTTTAATTAAGTGAGTCCAACGTCTGGTGAGTCGAACCAGATTCAAATTGTTTCGGCTTACTAATAATTGTGTTAGTTCACTAAGTTATTAATTGTGATAGGTTGAATTAAATCGGATCGAGTTACTTATTTTGACAGCTGTAACTTAAAGCATGGATTTATTGGTATTTCAGGCAAGTCAAATTGTCTATTTCTATATTTTTATTTTTGTCATTTTCCATTAATACCATTGGGAAAGGTTTAAGAAGGAATGTTTAAGTACCGGAAAAAAAAGGAGGAGTGTGTAATTTAGTTTTCCTAATGTGAATTGTTAAAAAGTTATTTTTCTTTTTTTGTGAAACGTTCAATCAATTGTTAGATTATTATAAACTAAAGAAAGAATATGGTAATAAATATTCCTGCTTATATGTACTAAGAGACACTTAAACGCAATAATGAAAATAATTAATTTAGTTTAATTTTTAGAAAAATATTTTCAATGCCAAATTAATATTCATTATTAATAACTTTTAATATTATCTTTCACTACTCATTGATACAAAACATAAATACTCATAATACATAATCGGGATAAATAAAGGTAAATAATAAAAGTAAATATGTAAACATAAATACTCATAATACGTAATACATAAATAGTTTGGTTTAGTTTATTGCATTTGTAAATAAAAATATCATACCTAAACCAATTATCATTGGATTCGGTGTGGATTAGATTGGATACCTGTATCATGTATTATATTAACAATAAAAAAGTTTTTGTTTTCTTTTATTTGATTTATTGAAGTTGATGCTTCTAAGCTTTAAAGTTGAAGAATGATAAACAAGTTTTAATCACTAATTTTGCCTATATTTGAAAATTTCTTTAGATTACTTTAAAGAAAAATTAAAACTATATAAAGAGTGAGTTTGATGTTCTCTTTATGAATTTCTTTTTGGGTCTTCTTTTATCATCGGTATCACTCGAGGAATTTTTCACAAACTTTATTGTCATCATTTTCATAAAAGATCTTATTTAAACAAGGTATTTCAGAATAAATCTTGATTAAGTATTAAGGATTAGATATTTTAGATTATAAGATGTAGTTCAAGTCTTTAATATTTCATTCTAATACGACGAATATCAATATAATATTGATATTTTACAACAATCCAAAAATATTCTTTAATATTTCTTAAGAGCAGCAAACATACTATAATAGTGAACTTTTTATCCTTTTAGAGATATGTGCAATAAATGATAATTGTGACAATTTTATTAATCAAGTTAAGTAAATTAGTAAAGACATGTATCTATCAATAAAAGTGTAAATTCCAAACAAAAAACATGTGATATTTTATCAAGGGTTAAATATGTTTTTGGTCCCTTAAGTTTCAATGAATTTTGGAATTAGTTCCTCTTCGAAACTTGATACCAATTTAGTCCTTCATCTTTAGAAATGTGTGAATTTAGTCCTTATTATCAAATTTTGTTAAGTTTATTTGATATTTAAATGCTTTTTATGATAATATTTAAGTTAACATTGAAGTGAAAGTGTGTCAAACAATGTAAACAATTCAAATACTATCATGAAATGTGTTTGAAATGTTAGATAAACTTAACAAAATTTGGTAAGAAGGACTAAATTCATACATTTATAAAGATGAAAGACTAAATTGGTATCAAGTTTTGAAGATATACTAATTTCAAAATTCATTGAAACTTGAGGGACCAAAAACATAACCCTCTTATCAAATAACAGTCATAGAAACTAATTGTAAAGAACTTTATAAGAGAGAGTTGGTCGTCCATAAGAACCTAAATTATGTAAAGAAGAATCTATAATCCGTATTTCCATTTATTATAAATTTAAGCCTTTTAATGTTCTCAAAACTTAATTTCTTATGAATAGAGGTTGATTTCTATTTTTGGATATCTAATGCCTTAGAAAACCTAATTTATAAGAAACAAAAATTAAAATAGAGGATTGAAATATTGAACATAGTCATATACCAAGGAAATTATTGTTTAACAAGCTCTATTTCAAACCTAGATTGTAATATTTTAGTCATAAATGTTTTGTTCCTGAGACCATAAAACAAAATTAAAAAAAAATGAAAGTTACGTTGTTTAACTTCAAACTACAAATCAACTCCATGATCAGTAAGAACATAAGTAATTAAAGTCTAAGTAAAACTTATATCAAAGATGAATGTATGAATCAATCCTTCCACATGAGTAATATAACAACCATCTTCATATGGACGAGAAAATACTATTCTCACCTATATGAAAATATTTTGGTATAGATTTGCACACCATTTACTCATTCTTTGATCTTTATGTCACTTAAGATATATCTCACTCAAGTGACCTCTTCTTATTTCTTTTTTCCTACATAAAAAAAATTTAAAACATTCATCAATCATCAAAATCACAGAATTTAGTATCACAATACATGTATTATTTGATAGTTTTCACAATCTAAAACTAAGAAACTATAATACAATAACTAATTTCTTAAAAAGTTAAGAATGAAAAGCAATTATCAAATAGCGAACACTTATCTGTTCATTATTTGGTTTGAAGTTAATTGATCTTACAATCTTAAAATTAGTTGAACCTACACAAGTCCTTACCTTGGACTCATGAACCTTTGTCTTGTGTTTTGAAACAATTGATCTATGTTGATTAGAAGCCTTTTCATTATGTGGACGAGCCCATGATGGTGCACATTCCTTTTTGTAGAAATAATCATATAAAATCTCATCGCCAACTTTAATATTTTCCTTCGCATATATGCCAACTCGATGATCTCCTCCAACAAACATCACCTATGCAATCAATACAAAAATCTAAAAATTATCACAGTTTCATTGTGAAGTACACCATGTAGAGTTCAAATGGTAAACTTGTATATCTTCCCATAAAATGGAGTATTTTTACTAACCTTCGCATAACAATTGGGTTTTGATGAGTGGTTTGCAAATTTTAATTTGTCTCCATAGCGACGAGCATCAATAACCCACTATGAAAAATCCAAATAATATAAAATATATATTACCTTTTTTATATAAAAAAAATCGACAGGGGAAAGGTAAATTTATGAAAGTTAACAAATTGAAAATAAAACTAATGGATTTTTTGATGAGTTATATCTTTTCGTATATATGGTTTATAGTCGTCGAGAGATTGTGATTCTATATGATTATATGATATTAGTCTTACACATATAATATCTTTGACACCATTTTAATTCCAAAACTTTAAGACAATGATATTATGAGTCTTTATTCTTATATAGTATTTAACTTTGTCTTAATGTAGGACTTTGACTCACACTTAAACTATTTCCGACATTTTCAATATGAGAGATAACAAATTATGATCTACATGTTAACTAACAACTACGAGATTTTTCATCTTAATATTATTTGAACACACTCATGGTAATTATTATAACGCTTAAGTGCATATTGGAAGAAGTTTAAGTTAAGATAAAAATTTGGTCAAAAGAAACACTTGCCTTATCATTCAGGTCAAAAAGAAATGAGTGATTTATTCGATTATATAGTTTTCCACGTTTTTCCGCTTCTCTGTGAGTGATTAGTTCACCCGTATACTCTCCGAGACAAGCATCTTTATTAATTGGGTTCTGAAATACATGTAAATACAGGTAAGAATGGTATATTTTCAAATTATCTAAAACACAACCAATTAATGCATCTTAACCTTTGCAAAAACTCCCCATCCTGCAACATTTGACTTTGCCAAAAGAATCTGAAAAATATAACAAAAACAATGTAAGATACTAATGTTTTTCAATGAATAAATAGAAATAGTTTAAAGACCCGTGTTTCAATTTCAAGTATGTCTCATTAGTTTTTCTAGATATTCTTTGTGTTTGTGTTCTTGTCTATATAACAATGTAAACTTTTGGTCTCTTTTCGATCAAGGGGGAGTGCACTTCATTTTTGTACTTTACTTCTTGCTAAATAAAAATGCCTAATATGATTTTAATAAAAAATGTATTATAATAAGAAATAGAAAAAAAAAATTATACAAAAATATATGTCATTGTTTATTGGTTTTTAAAACAACTAATCTAGAAACAACTTTTAATAGGTATTTTATGATACGTTGATTGTTGAATTATGTGAAAAAGAAATTTAAAAATTGAAAAGAGAAGCAAATAATTAGTTACTTACCCTCTCTTTTTTCCCTAAAAGAAGATTCATATTTACACATTGACCATCTCCATCCACGGCTAGCTCCCCTGGTGAACCATCGTTGCATCTATACAAAACAAAATGTCATTTAAAATTGCGAAAGATGCAACTGTTTTCCAATCACTTAGAATTGAAATGATTAATAGAAATATAATGCATTTGATTAATATTATTTAAACAAATGAACATCCTTTTAAACTAAAAAAAGTGAATACTTTCTTTTATACATAATCTAATTAACAATTTGGTTACACACTATCCAAAAAATTAACAATAGTCCAATTCAAATTCTCGTAACAATTTATACATTATTGTCCAATTATCACATAAGTATAAGTGAATACTTCTTTTAATCATCACTTTATCACTTGCACAAAGCAAACAATTAGACAATTATATCTTTTAACTTATACAAAAGTAGGAAAGATAAGGAAAATGAGATGATGCAATTGTATTTAAAAATGCAAATAAATAAGTAATTACATTACCTAGCCCAACAATTTCGACAAATATCTGGGTCACATTCACGGTTGATTGCAAAACATGGACATAGGTTACTTCTGCATTGACCCTTGGCACAGTAACATCCTCTGAACCTGTTAGTGCAAAACCTTGAACATCTAAATATAGAAATAAAAAAAATCATCAGTTTATATGAACAAAGTAATTCAAATAGACAAACACATGAACATGAGAAATATGAAACATCGTACAACTATTGTGTCTGCTTCAGTAATATGAAAGGCTTGGAGACACTCTATTAAGTGAAAATTGACATACCCGCAAAATTTTTCACAACGAGTACCATCACGATGACAAGTGCATTCTTTAGTGCAGATTCCGTGACACCTACAAGGAGTATACTGTGTAGTACTTCGTTTTTTCCCATTAGACTTTTTTCTCGATCTAGGTGAGAGTCCAATGCATTTTCGAGAATATTTTCCCTTTTTTCGCTGCAACTGTGATTTTGATGGCGTCTCTTGCTCCTACCAAAATTACTCACATTCAAAAGGAGGTTCAATATCATTCCAAAATTACATTCAAGTGCCAAAAGTTTTATGATGCGTATATGAATTTTTTTTATCGATTATTGTACTATTTAAGTTTTAAGAAAAAAAAAATTAAAGAAAAAGATTAAGACAACAAATTTATAAATTTTTTTAAGATACAAAAGTCATATTTGAATTTTCTATCTAGTGAGTTGATATTATATTACTCCTTCCACACCTCCGAAAAACAGCCAAGAAAACATAAAAGAAATAAAAAAATGAGATTGATGCAGAGACTATTGTGAAAACTCTACAAAATTGAATTAAAACAAATTTTATAGAGAAAGCATTTTTCTTTTATATTTCTTTTACCGATTATCCTTTGTGCTGTTATATCCTCTATCTATTACAACATATACTAGCATCAATTATCCTTGACAGTTAAGCCCACCATATGTTACAACATACAAATATTTTTAACCGCTAATAAAAAAATATAGTAAACTAACTAGTTAGGAAAAATCTTTGACATAACCCTCCAAGTTGGAATGGAGGTTAATAATTCCATGTTTGGACATAAGGTATTGAAAAGGTCTTGGACCAAGAGGCTTAGTAAGTAAATCCAAGTTGTTCCTTAAAAGGAGTGGCATTAGATGTACTAATTTGGACTCAATTTTCTCACATATCAAGTGTCAATCAAGTTAAATGTGTTTGGTTTGTTCATTAAAAACAAGATTATTTGTAATATGAAGAGTACATTTGTTATCACAAAAGATTACAATTGTATTGAGTGATACACATGCAAAAATCTCAAAGAAGGTACACCAATCATTGAGCTTCACAAGTGACATGTGCTAATATGCTCTATATTATGCTTTAGAGGAGTTGAGACAATATTTTGCTCTTTGGATTCCAAGAAATCAAAGTTGAACAAAGAAAGAAGCATAAGCCAGTTATAGACATTCGAATATCAGAGCAAAATATTGGTGAGCTTGTAAACCAAATTAGGATCTAAAAGTGTCAATCTGGCAGGGGATTTCATATAAACTTACTCATCCAAATCACCATGTAAAAGACTATGTTAATGCCCAGTTGTTCTAAGTGTCAATGTTGAACAACAACAATAAAAAGAAATAATCTTACGGTAGTCATCTTAACAACAAGACTAAATGTATCAAGAAGATCAATACCTTAGGTTTGAGTGAAACCTTGTGCAACTAAGCAAGCCTTGTTCCTTTCTATTGACCTACTTGCCTTGTCTTTGATTTTAAAAATTCGTTAGCAGCCTATGATTTTCTTTCCCTTAGGCAAGCATGTCAAAGACAAAGTATGATTCATGCTTAAAGCAAGCAATTCAGTTTGAATGGCTTCTTTCCAACAATCAAATTGAAAAGCTTCGTGGTAAGTTGAGGGTTCCAAAACACAAGAAACAAATAAACAAAAGTGTTTATAAGAAGGGGAAAGACGATCGTACGATAGATAATCAAAGATGGGATATCTGACCATAGAAGGAGATGATGTAGATGAATTGCTAGTCAGTGCATAATGATCAGAGGCTTGATGGGTAACTAAGACTTTCTTTATTGAAGAGAAGTTGTTGATGGAATAAGAATTATATGTCAGAGCAAGTTAGAAACAAGTACAAAAGGAAGGGTAATGTTAGTGGGTGATAGAGGAAAATTTTCATCAAGCTTAGTAGGTTGAACAAGATATGTATCAGAGAAGGTGGAAGGTAAGGAGAACAACCATGTGATTGCTTATGAGGAAACATATTTTCATAAAATTATACATGTCTTGACAAAACAATTTCTCTATTTTGTAAGTGATATAAAATGAAACCTTTAACACCTATCTGATAGCCTAAAACATGCATTTGCGTGCTTTAGAATCTATTTTTTTTCTATAAGTAATAATGGAAGTAAAAACAAGACAACCAAATACCTTAAATGTGAAATATCAGGAATTTTGTTATATAACACATAATAAAGTGATTTGTTGTCAAGTAAGGTTGAAGGTATTTTAATAATTAAGTGAACAACTAAAGCAACAACATAACTCCAAAAACAATACAGTAAACCATAATGAAAAAAATATGACCTAGTAATACTTAAAATGTGTTTTTGTTTGTGTTTGACTAGGTCATTTTGTTGAGGGGTTTTCACACAACTTTTATAATGAATGATCTCTTTTCATTGTAGAAATTGGAGAGGTCAAATTTAGGATCATTGTCTATGCGAATAATTTTAATGATTTTATGACAATGTGTTTGAATAAAAGGAACAAAAGATTGCACTAACTAACCAGTTTTTGATTTTAGTATGATAGGATAAATCCAAGTAAAACAACAAGAGTGTTCAATTATAATGAAAAATATTTTTGACCATGCAAAGAGCGTGTAGCAATAAACCCCAAATGTCAATATGTACAAGATCAAATAATTTATAATCAAAATCATTATAAAAAAAAATGTTTATGTTTAAAGAATATGGCAAAACTCGCCCAACAAATCAATTTTATTACATTCAATTGATGGGTACAACTGTATAGGAACAAGATTTCATTGTGTAAAGGCCGTGATCAACTTTAGCTACACTAATCATCTTCATGGAGTTAGATCCAAAATTTGACAATTATGAAGAGAAAAAAAAGATTTACAAGGTGATAAACAAATTAATCGAGAAACTGTTGGTGAGAAAAAGAGATTTTGAGAAAAAAAATTGTGCCAGAAATATTGGTTTGAATTTCAACATCATTAGGTAGTTTAACATGAATGAGTGAGAGTATTGTCTTTATGAGTTTGATCCAAAGGTCTTTAGGAAATAAATTGGCCAATGTGCAAACACTGTAAGAGAAGTAGATAAGTGATTAACAAGGGACTATTCAAATTTGATTGTTGCAAAAGTCAGAGTTGGAACAAAAGATACGTCTCTTTTAGAAAGAGCAGTATTTGTATCACCACCTTCATCAATATCTTCAAGCGGTTAAACATTATGAGTAGAATGAAAATTCTGCATGTGAGGAGGGATCACAATGAGTACATACTTTGGAATTGTGATGACAACCGCAACCCTTGTCAAAAGTGGAGGAAGACTATGAGTAAAGACCAAAATTACAATGTCTTCTTGTGAAGGAAGAAAAAGAGACCATATAGTATGGGGATCATTAACCAAAACACCAAATTAGCATTTTTATTGAATGGGAATGGACAAAGTATGACCAATTGGTAAAGGGTGTATCATCATAATTTGGGATCGAACAACAAAATATTGTTCATTAAGCCCTTTGAAAAGAACACAATAACTATCACGATAAAAACATTTAGCAAGGAGAAGATTGTAAGAACACTTGATCTCACAAGGACAAGAAGTTGGAGGAAGAAATTGATTTAATTCATGCTAAATACGCCTCCCTTGTAGTATCTTTTGCGCAAGGCATGACAAATAGAGTTATAGCGATCCCAGTGTCCAAATTGGACGGAGCCAAGTGGTGAACAAGGAAGAGCACCAATGAATTGAAGCTTGTTCTTTTAACGAAGAATGGTAGAAATTATCACGAGACTAAGAATGATAATTAAATCGAAACAAGAGGAATTTCGAGGCTATCACCACTAGTAATGAAATAGGGATCGGAAGAATCAAGAATCGCATTAGAAGGAGTCGTCATGAAGCAATGATGAAGATGCAAAGAAGAAAAAGATCGCGATGTATTAAACCATTAAGGTTCAATGATCCCATGTAAAAACTTTACAAAATTGAACGAAGAAGAGTATTAATAGAGAAAACATTCTGTTTTTTGTATTTCTCACCGTTGTCATTCACATTTTATTGTTATAGAGATAAGAACTAAGTCCACTATCTGTTACAACATACACGTGCACCGGTTATCTTCGTAGCTAAGTCCCCTATCTATTACAACGTACAGAGATTTTTGACCGCTAACAAAAAATGATAGTATACGAACTAGCTAGGAAATATCTCTATTAGCAATTCTCACCGTGCTCTCTGCATTATCCTGATCATTGTTATTTGCATCTGTAAGTGGCATGGATCCATGGAGCATTTTCTCCTCCTCAGCAATCATGTAACTAGCTACTTCCAAGCAAGTCCTCAACCCAGAAAGCAAGTTTCGAGTAATAAGGCAACTGCAAATCGTCAATAGCACCACGTAAAATATCGCAATGCAGAGAGTTATCAACAAACGTTGAACACACTCTCAGAACATGTACAGAAAAAAATAAGAACTAATTTTTCAAGTCCACTATGTGTATACGCAATGCAAGTTGAAGCCACCATTTTTCCAGCAAAAACCAGATTTGTAGAAGGTAATAATGTAATAACTTAAGATGAATCAAAGTGTTTTCAGTGTGAGAAACTCCATACCTGTCTTTTCCAAACACTTCTACCCCCTTCAAATATAAATCTCTCTCTAGAGGTTTCCAATCCAGGTTACTTGCATGCAGTTCCACAACCTCCTTGTCTCGTTCACCATGGTTAGAACTACCAGAAACTGTTAATTTTGGATCATGCATTGTGCTTTGTCCTGCACCCACAACATCCAAATCTGAATCATACAAGATTGTCTTCATCTTCTTACAAGAACTCAGAGACTCTTTTGGAGGCAATGTTTCTGATGGATGAACTCTTTTGGCTTTAGAAGACCCTTCACCTGAAGAAAGCCTGACATCTTTTAACTGAAACCAAGAAAAAGTTTTAGATTTATATTCTTCCACAGCCCTAACATGAAAATATACAAATTACCAGAAATCTAAGAGAAAGAAAAAGAAAAAAGAAGAATACCAGAAGAACACATTGATCGCTGCATGGTTGTCTGTCACCTTCAGGTTCAGACCAAGGTTGTTGCTTTTCCTGTGAAGTAAATGATCAAATTGATTTATTGCTGGTGTTGGTAACAGAGATTAACTTGAAAAGAACTTGAAGAATTATTCCTTACAGGATATACTAAAGGTTGAGAAATGCCATGCAGAGCACAATTAAAGATCTGCTCAAGAAAATTATAAGACAGACCGTTACAATCTTTAGACACAATGTTAATGACAAGAATTTTAAAGGATAACGTTTTAGAATTTACCAAGCATTGACGACAGAAGAATTTATCCAAAGACTTTGAAGTATCACTCAAGCTTTCCTCCAAACATGCCCCAAGATCCGATTCACATCCTCTACAATGACAATCTTCAGAAGTCTTGTTTGCACTCATTTTAATTTCTTGGAGTTTTTCAAACCTCTCCTGCAAATTTTGATGAGAAAAATTAATACACAAAAATGGTTACTCAAAATATTCTTGGTGCAACATAATTTCACAATAATTAATTAGGATCAACTGCAAAAAACATATCATCATGTTCATAAGTTATTCCAAATTACCTGGATTTGTGAAGCCGTAGTCTTGACAATCTCTTCGATGATACTCAGCACGTTCTCATTTGATCCATATTCATTCAGTGTCTTCCTAATATACTCAAGAGTGAAAATTGTGACTTTAGAACAGCGAAGCTTCAAGCATTTAAATAAAGAATATATAATGATTTCTGGTGAAGGCTTCACTAAATTTTTTATTTATTTTTTCTTCAAAATGAAAAATCACTTCGTTTTATCCTAGTATTATATATGACATAAATTGGAGAAAATGTCCGATGACCTTTTTAAAATTTTGTGTGTGTTGGTCTATAATGTCAAAATATGATATACCTTTAAATTTGTAAAATAAATATTATCTATCTATGCTAAAATAAATATTAAAGATTAAAAAATATAGTTTAAAATCTTGAGAGAAACTAAATAAAAAATTTATAAAATCAAATAATTCTCAATTCAATCGCTGCATAACGATGTAAGTTTCTTTTCCTTAGCATTGGAAAATTGCGATTAGAAATTCTAACTCTAATTGCAATTTATTTTTAATTTATAAATAATTAATAAAACTTGTACAAGCAACCACAATTCCATTTTAATTTACCACAGAAGTTGGTCCTCAGCCTCAGTGAAGTCATGTTTAACATCTTCAAGTTTTACATTCTCTTCCTCACTGTCACTGCATATAACCATTTCACCTCTTTTTATATCAAAGTACATTTGTTCTTTGCCAATAACTGATTGATCTTCAGCCATTTTCTCATTTCTGTTTAACATGAAAGATTTAGAAAAAAAATCAGAGAATTTGTCAACAATTTAAGTTTATTGAAGCATGAAGTTTTGGCTTTAGTGAATTTGCATTGTACATGGCAACAAAATAATTATTTTTGAAAATTGAAGTGAAACTCACCTATTCACATATATCCAAGATATATATGAGGGTATTTTTTCCAAGTATGGAATCTTAATGCTTTTTTCAATTGAAAAGTCCTGGTTGCTGATGACCTTATCTGCATTTGCAATAGTCTTGGGGGAACTTAAGTGCTTATACAATGGACTTCGAATTCTTGAAGATAGAATATTGATATTCTCTTCACTACCCAAACACTCCCTTTCTGATATTACTGATTTAACCTCTGAAAACAAAGGCTCAAGACTACTCCAGTGTCTTTCAACTTTCTCCTATCCAAACACAAATGAGATTATAAAAACACAAATGAGATTATAAAAAATGATTAACCAAAAATGTTTGCAATTGAAGAAAGTAAATCCAAAAAAAGAATTATAAAACTGCCAACCAAAACTCTGATTGATTAAAAGAAAACATAACAAGTATGGACAAAAATTTCAAATCTTCAACAGCAACCCATAATTATTCAAATTTATATTACTTTTGACTTTATTTCAATCGATTTGTTTGAAAGCTAAATTTATATTCTTGGATTTTAATCTATTTAATTTTATTTGGATTGAATAATATTTTAATTTTGACATATAAAATTAGTTAGTGATTTTTAATTAGTTTAAATTATAAAATATTAGGATTCAACTCAGATTAAACTTGATTGAGTTAAGTTTAACTCAAGTCAACATGTGTTAAATTAAATTAAAGTTAGATTAGATTTAGCCTCATTGTTGAACTCTAATAAGATGTGTCAGATTAAATTGAACTCTAGATACCAAGTTGGTAGTAAAAACTTTTGATAATTAATGGTAGTAACCTATTTACACACCAATTCAAACATTAAATATAATTTTTAATTATAATAAAAACTTTTTTAATTTATAAATTAATATATAAATTAGTTATTATTGTAACTATGATATTTTTTGTCATCAAAATTAGTTATTATTGTTAAGGTTGTACATATGTGTGCATAGAACTGCGAAAGTTAAATCAAAAGTTAAATCAAGTAGTTGATTAATGACCATACTTTTAGCATATATTTTTTATTAGCCCTCCTATAGTTTTGTTTTTTTTGATAGTGGGTTTCTAATTTCTAGCACTTAATAGGTTGTATTTATCTATTTAAAAGTTTTATTAAGCCAATAAATATAGGCAGCACTTCAATATTACTCTATATATGCTCTTTGTTTATTTTCACCCTTGTTTATAAAAGAAGAATCCTGCAGTATCAACATTTATCTTGTTTATAACAATGAGTTCTTCCATAAATTTTGTTTGTAAGAATGGTACTAGAGCCATTGGAAACAGATAATGGCTTTTGATAACTTTGTTCAATTATCCATCCCTAGTTTTGATGGACCATACGATCATTGGAGTATGGTGATGGAGAATTTCTTGAACTCGAAAGAGTATTGACAAGTTATTTTTGGGAGCATTGAGGAACTAATAGGTGTCGGTCACAATATTGACAAAGGTTCAAATAAAGGAAATATAAGGGCTATGTTTGAAAGATTTAAAGGCAAAAAAATTATCTTTTCCAACCAATTGATAGTTCAATCTTGGAGATGGAGACCATCCTCTCTCTAAAGATACATCCAAACATATCCAGGATTCCATAAAGAAAAAATACCAGGTTCTACAAGGGCGAAAAGACAGCAACTTCAAGCCCTTGGTTCTCACGTACAATGACCATTGTCAACAAACTCCAAATAGATGATGTTGTTGTGGTTGAGAAGATACTCCACTTCATGACTCAAAACTCCAAACTTTCAGTTAAGGAAGCTCATGTATCCGAGGAACTTTCAATTGATGAGTTGCAAAGTTCTTTGTTGATTCATGAAGGAAAAATTTGCCAACAAGAGAAGGAGGAACACACATTGAAGGCTTCTACAAATAATAGTTTTGCATTCAGAGTAGGTCCTGGTAGAGAAAACAATAGAGGTAGAAGTAAAGGAAACAATGGTTGTGGTTACCAAAATCATTATCAAGGAGGACGTCGTGGGTACCACGATTATCACCAGGGAGGAGGTATTGGAGGAGGTATTGGTTACCAAAATTACCACCACCAAGGAAGAGGACGAGGAAGTCATCATTCTACATCCTTCAGAACAAAGTTAGCGAACAAGTAAAATGTTGAGTGTTTTTGATGTCATAGGTATGGTCATTATAAATTAGAATGTCGAGTTAATTTGAATAATGAGAATGGAGAAAAAACTTTGTAGACAGTGAAGAAAGATGTCATAGAAGAAACGCATAATAATTTATGGTACCTGGATACAAGTTGCAGCAACCATATGAACAGTGACAAGTATGCGTTTTCTATTTTAGATGAGTCTTTTCGTGATAATGTGAAGTTTGGGGATGATTCTAAAGTCTTTGTAATGGGAAAATGAGAGGTAGCAATTCAAACAAAAAGAAATATTGTTCAAAATATATCTAATGTTCTTTTTGTTCCAGATTTAAGAACAAATTTGTTTAGTATTGGCCAATTACAAGAAAAGGGATATGAGATTTGTATTAAAGATGGACTTTGCCAAATTTTCAAGATGGAAAATTGGGATTAATTGCCCAAGTTGGTATGACACCTAATAAGATGTTTCCACTATATCTCCATACCATCACCAACTCATGTTTTACTGCAATGTTGAAAGATTAAAGTTGGCTTTATATTTTCAGTATGGAGATTTAAATTTTGGAAGTTTAAAGACATTGCAACAAAAGAATATGATGACAGGGCTCCTCAAATACAAACTTCTTCTCAAATATGTGAAGAATGTGTCATTGGTAAACAACATCGGAAACCATTTCAGAAAGACAAATCATGAAGAGCAAGGAAGGTGTTAGAGCTTGTGCATACGAACCTGTGTGACCCATTACTCAGATGTCAAATGGAGGTAAAAGATATTTTATATTGTTCTCGATAACTTTAGTAGAAAAACATAGGTTTATTATTTGTATGAAAAATCTGAAGCTCTCAGCCTTTCAAAGTTTTAAAGCTTTAGTTGAAAAAGAAGCAGGGACCCCAATTAAGGTATTGCGTAGTGATCATGGTGGAGAATACAATTCAGAAGAATTTATTAGTTTTTGTGATGAGCAAAGAATAAAGAAACAATTGACTGCAACATACTCACCTTAGCAAAATGGCATTTGTGGAAGGAAAAATCACATAATTTTGAACATGGTATGAAGTCATTTGTGGAAGACAAAGAATGAAGAAATTGCAACCATTGAACACAAAAATACTTGGGAGCTGACTGATCTCCTCAAAGGGCACAAAACAATTGGTGTGAAATGGGTTTACAAAACTAAGCTAAGAGAAAATGGCGAGGTTGACAAATTCAAGGTACGCTTAATTGCTAAAGGCTATAAGCAACAATTTGGTGTTGATTATAAAAGAGGTGTTTGCTCTTATTGTTTGCCATGATACAATCAGGTTGGTAATCGCTATTGCAGCTCAAAACAAGTGTTTGTTGATCAACATCTTATATATGTGGAAAAAAGGGAATAAGAATGTATATAAATTAAAGAAGGCATTGTACGGACTCAAGCAAGCCCCAAGGGCTGGGTATAGTCACATTGAAGCTTACTTTCTAAAAGAAGAGGCTTTCACAAGTGCCCATATGGACATACGCTCTTTTAGCAAGGTTTGTGATAGAGACAAAATGATTATTGTTTGCTTATACGTTGATGATCTTATTTTTACTGGGAGTGATGTTGCCATGTTTAACAAGTTCAAAGAGTCTATGATGAGTGAATTTGATATGACTGATATTGGCATTCTTCATTATTTTTTGGGTATTGAGGTGGTGTAATCTACTACTATTGGAATTTTTATTTCTCATAATAAATATGTGCAAGAAATTTTAGACAGATTTCAAATGAAGAATTGTAACTCTATTTGCACACCTATTGAAGTGGGAATGAAGCTTATTATAGATCCGGGAGGAAAGAATGTAGATAGTACTATCTACAAGCAAATGATGGGAAGTTTGATGTATTTGACTGCCATAAGACCAGGCGTTATGCATATTGTAAGTCTTATTAGCAGGTTCATGGAGTCCCCAAAGGAAATTCATTGTTCAGTTGCAAAGAGAATACTTTGGTATTTGAAAAAAACTATTAGTTATGGTTTACTCTAAAAAAAGGGTGGAAAAACAAATTTATTTGGTTTTACTAACAGTGATTATGCTGGTGATCTAGATAATAGAAACAATACTTTAGGATATGCATTTATGTTGAGCTCAGAGGTTGTTTCTTGGTCATCAAAGAAACAACCAATTGTCACTCAAAGAAACAACCAATTATCACTTTATCTACTACCAAAGCAGAGTTTGTGTCTACAACACCATGTGCCTGTCAAGTTGTTTGGTAGAAGAAAATACTTGAAGAACTACACATATTGCAACAAGGGCCAACAATAATTTATTGTGGCAATAATCCAACAATTAAACTTTCCAAGAATCCTGTGTTACACGGACAAAACAAACATATACATGTGAAGTACCATTATTTGAGGGATCTCACAAATAATGGAGTCATTGATTTAATTTAAGTGAAGATAAGTTGATGATATTTTTACTAAATCTCTAAAGATTGTTGTATTTCAAAAGTTAAGAAAGTTATTAGATGTCTACATTTAATAACTATCATCTTTTAAACAAAATATTTATAATTTTTTTAATTTAAGGGAGAATTTGTTAAGGTTATACGTGTGTGCAAATAGCTGCGAAAAGTTAAATCAAATAGCGGGTTAATATTTTAGCAGATATTTTTTATTAGTGCTCCTGTAAGTTGTATTTATCTATTTAAAAGTTTTATTAAGTGAATAAATATAGACAACACTTCAATATTACTTTATTTGTGCTCTTTCTTTATTTTCACCCTTTTTATAAAAGAAGAATATTTCAGTAGCAAGACTTATTTTGTTTATATGAGCGGGTCCTTCCATATATTTTGTTTGTAACAATCATATAAGAAATTTTCTTGTACGGAAGGATAAATTCATTTCAATTCAATTTCATCATGTTAGAATGAATTTAGAATTTATATTCAACATATTTTTATTAAATTTAAAAAAAAATCATATAATAAAAGAGTCCAAAATTTCATTCCAGATTAAATTTAATTCTCAACTAGTTTTTCAACACAGGACATTATCTCATTTAAGGGACCTAATTATAAAACTCAAAGATATTTATACTCATTTTATTTTATTCTTTTAAGAAAACAAATTAACCGTAGTTAATAACTATTTTTTCATAGAAATGGATTAACATTTATAAATAAAAACATCAATAACTAAGATAACTTCTCCTGTCTTTTTCTTTTCCTAAAAAAAAACTTATTTGGTTTGAGTGTTTTGTTCAAGCATAAGAGAATTTTTTTTTTAATAAAAATGTTCAAAAGACAAGCAATTTAAATTAATGTGCTAGCAAAGAAATTTTATGAAATTGAAAATTATTCTTAAAAACATTGAATGAATAAGATCTTACTTTAATTGATTTTTCTTGCTTTGCATGGATTTCATTTGCTGATTGTTTAATCCTGGTCTTCAAGATTCTTCTACTAACCTTTTTTGTTGTCTCTCGAAATTGTTTCTATCAATGTTACAAAACAATTAAAGCTGAGCACATATTGCTACTAAGATAAAATAAAGAGAGAAAAAACATACACTTCATATATTTAAGAAAAAAAACAGACAGTAAAACTTTTCTATGCAAAATCATGGTTGATTGTGTAAAAAAGAGTAACAAAAATTGAAGTTTACTCCTTATGCATTAAAACAAAGCAATGAGTAGTTGATAAAATGAATTATCGATAGCCAAACACACTGATAAAAAAAAAACAAATTTTGACGTCAATTATTTGTTCACAGAAAGAGGAGCACATGCTTGTTTAATTTCTTCCTTCGTTATCTGATTAGATACAAAATAAAATTAATTTTAATTCGTCATGGAATGAAAATTCAATGAAGAGATGAAATGAAAAAAAAAAATAGAAGAAATAAAACATCTAAATGAAAGGAATCGTAGAAAGGGGAAAAACACAAAAATGACAAGTGAAAAACATACTTGATAATTTGAGGATGACCTAGTTGCTTTAACCATGGGTACTATCAAAGATTCATCAAAGGAGGAGAGAGATAACTTTGGTTCCGCTTCTTAATTTCTCTCTTATATGCGAAATGTGATATAGTCGCTATTTAGATTTAAGGACGAAAAACGATAAATATATTGCAAAATGTAAAGAAAGCTTAAAAACAAAAGAAAACAATTTCTTTTCAATTTCTCTTTATATACAAAATATGATATAGTCACTTACAGCCTATTTAGATTTAAGGACGAAAACCGGCAAATATACTTCAAAAAAGAAAAAGAAAGTTCGAAAATTGAAAAAAACAAATAAATACAAAAATACAAAATAAAAAAAAACATACAAAATATTGATTTTTTAAGAATGCAAAGAAATTATGAGTAATATTTTATTGGATTAAATATATTTTTGATCATTAACAGTGAAAATTAAAATTAGTCCTTCTTAAAATTTTTGGATCAATTTGTCTCCCATATTTGAAAATGCATTGATTTATCTTTTTAACCAGATTTTATCAAATTTATTTGACATTTAAAGTTTAAAGAGCATTTCGTGATATTTGAAATGTTCACATCATTTAACACATTTTTGTTTCGATGTCAACTAAAATACTATCATGCGAGAAATGTTTAAAATATTAAACAAATTTAACAAAAATTGATTAAAAGAACAAAAACATATATTTAACCCTATTTTATTAATAATATAATTAAATAATTAATTAAAATAATAAATCAAATAAAATTAACTATATTAAAACTTAATACTTTGTAAACAATTATATATATATATATATTTATTTATTTATTTATTTATTTATTTTAAAATATAATTTTTATCGATTAAACTTTTCTTTATTAATTAATTAATTAATTGATTTTATTTTACTTTATTTTTAATCAAAACAACTTCACTTTTAATTTCTTTTTTTCTCTCGATTTCTCCCTCATCTTAACAGAGCATTAGACAATATATTAACATATCATTCTTAAAATCTGAGTTAGCATTTTGTCAATTGCACAATTTACGGTACCGTTTCACATGCAAATTAATGCTCCATTTACTAATTGCTTGCGTGTTCAGACCACCAATCTCAACTGCAATACTTTTTACCAATTAAGATTAATTTTATACATAATAAACATACAAATTTTAAGTTTAGTTAATATTTTTATTTATGTTTTCTTTTCAAAAAATATTAAATTAGCCTATCAGTTTTTTATAAATTTTAATTTGGTCACAATTTTTTAAAATTAATGTAATTTAATTTTTTTTGTTAAACTTTTTGAAACGGATAAGTAACTTTTTATCAAAATTAAATTAAAGTTAAAGTTGTTAATAATAATGATTTGTTTTATTGATATAATTAATACTAGCGAACACACAGGCGCGACAGCGTTTGTGTATCCAATTTTTTAATTTTTATAAGTTTAATAATATTTATTTTTAAATTATATATAATAAATTTTAAAATAGTTGTTAAATAAAATAATTGTTTGAAAAGGTTTTTAGAATAACGGTCAAAATAAAAAATTAAAAAAAAAAACGGTTACAGAAAAAATAATTATAAAATAATTAATTTTTAAAATAGTAATTAAGGGTAAAATTGGAAAATGAAAAGTGAACACAAAAAGAGGAATCCCCTCTATATATTGTTATAGATAATCATAGTTCCAGTGTTAATTTTGATAAAAAAAAATATTGATTTGTTTCAAAAAATTTAATAAAAAAAACAAATTACATCAATTTTCAAAATTGAGACCAAATTGAAACTTACAAAAATTGAAAAATCAGTTTGATATTTTTGGACAAAAAAAGGAATTAAAAGAGTAATTAAACCCAAATTGTATTTAGTAAGAAAATTAAAACAACATTTATATCGAACACCTTTTATTAGTTAAATTCATTAAAAAAATTTATTGAAGCGATTAAACAAGGAGTATCATTAAAATAGTATTGTAATTCTTAATAAAGTTTAATTAATAATAAAATGTGTATTGGGAAAAACTTTAGAAGTATATTTATGTTTTGGTTTAATTAGTCCTTTGAAACTTATTTTTCTTAAGAATTGAAATGTGTCCTTTTGAAACTTATTCATTCCATGTTTTCTTAAAAATTGAATAACGAATTTTAGTGCATGAATATTAATAAATTTCTCATATTAAAATATGAAAGGTATTTATTATTTTAGTATTAAAAATTAATTTAACACACATTTCTAGAAGTTAAATAAACGTTAAAAGAAGATTTCGTTCTGTTTCTGGCATTTGCCACTTCAAAAGAAAAGTAAAAACAAATATTTGCTTGCAACCTTTCTTTTATTTAATAGGCAGAAGTTAAATGTGGATGTAATTTTTCTCTGTGATGTAATATTTATCAAACAAAAATCATGACAATCATTAAGCTATTTACTGGAAAATTTAATATATATATATATATATATATATATATATATATATATATATATATATATATATATATATATATATATATATATATATATATGATGTTTGATGGAATACAAGTGTAAAATTTGTTTGCTTTACTGAATAAATATAGTTTTATATGATTAAATCATGACTATGTAAGCCTTTTTGTGTTGTCATCTAACTTTAAGCCATTAAATCGATCTAGTAAATTTATTTATTTTACAATAAGTATATTAAAAGTCATATTAGGAAATCTTTAGTTGGTTAGCAGTTTAATAAAGCATTTTGCATCAGTGGTTCATAAAAATTAATTTTTATATAACCGTCATGGCTATTTTATTGATACGAAATATATCTTATATTTGAATTTACAATAACTTTAATAACTTTATTTACTGTCTTTACTTATCTTATATATAAAATATTGTATAAGTTGAACAAGGTCTACAAAAGTTATATAAAAATTATTCAACTATTCGTGTAAGTTTTTTTTATGTTTAAAATGGTTTCGGCATGACTTTATTAGAGGGTCTAGAGCCCATCCATTAGGGACTTCCAATTCATTTCTCTACTTCCTTTATTGAAGTAGAAAATCTATTAGGGCATAAGTTTCTCCCTTCCCTCGAGCTAACAGGAAGTAGTTCTTCCATGTAAGTTGAATAAACCTCTGTCTCTTTTCCGGTTTGTTTTCGTTCTTAAGCTCTAGTTTCACGTGACCAGTTCCAAGGTCTTATATTTTTCATACTCATGTGTCTAGTTTCATGTCTATAAATTACTTGGATGATGCTTGTGTTTGTGTGAAAATGAACTGCTTGTATTTTAATTACGGATTCTGACTTTGCATGCATGAGTGCAGGTGGGGATCTTCTTTGCTCGCCTAAGCGAGTGGTTTTCCGCCCAAACGAGATACTCTCACTTAAGCGAGATGCTCTCACTTAAGCGAGAAGCTCTCACCTAAGTGAGAATAGCAAAAACTTGTCCCTGCTCTCTGCCTCGAAGTGTCGCTTGAGCGAAGGTCTTTCGCCTGAGTGAGAGTAATCTCGTCTGAGCGAGATGGGCTAGCTTGAGTGAGAATTGGTGTTGTGCACTGTTTGTGATCTCGCCCATGCGAGAGTTCCTGGCTTGAGTGAGAGCTCTTTAGCTTGAGCGAGATTGATAGCAGAGTTGTTTGTATGCTTGTATGCTTCGATGATTGATTGGTTTACCCTTTTTAAAACATATGAAGTATGATGTCGCGTATGATTAATGCAATGAAATGATATTGTTATATGTTGTGCTTGGCGTGAAACGAAATATGAATTGGCCTGGTAGTTGTACATTGGCATGAAGTTACAATGCTTGAGATGACGTGTAGAATGTTGTTGGTAAAAGAGTTTCATGGAAAACTCTCGGTGATTGTGTGGTTAGTGTATGCCTTGATATAAGAGATATCTAGATAAAGGAATGTATCCTGAACTCTAATAATCGTTTACACTCAAGTAGAGTATAATGAATTATGTGGTAAGAGTGACAAGAGGTCCTAGTCTTGGGAGGTATTTGGGCCTGAGATAGAATCGGATTAACCTTGTGTGTGGTTAAGTGATAACCTCTTGTGTCTAGACTCTACAGAGTTTAGAAATCAACACAGGTGCAGAATTCTATATCAAGCGCATGTTTTGGATGCTTATTGCTTTGTCTATTTATAACCTATTTTAACATTTACTTGCTCATTATCATGTTAAAAATATTTTATTCCAGCTTATCCTCTCTTTGTGGTGTTTGTTTCTATGTTTGAGCCTTTCCTTTGCAATGATCATCCATTTAATGGTGTGAGCACATGTGGAAACCTCTGATGGTCGTTAGGATGATAGAGATGATATCATGTAATTTAGACCTTATATTTGGATGTGGCTCACTGTTGAGCTCCCTTTTGAAGAACCGTTATTATTTATAGTTCATTGCTTCGTCACCAATCTATTGCTAAACTATTGTTCTTTTTAATGTTCGGTTATTTATATTGTTTTGTATCTTAACTTTTTCTACCGATGTATTATAGATAAATATAATAGTTAGTACTTATATATTTATGTTGTAATTTCCAGTAGAATTTCAATTTAAATGGTACGTAATCGAATAAAAATAAAATTACAGTTACCGTAGTATTATCTTCGCATAAAGAAAATTACAACGAGTATTGAATTAAATTAACTTTTAGAAATAGAAACATCTAAACCAAATTTAATTACAGAACATATTTTGAGTTAAAAATTTTCAGAATATACAATAATTTACGTAAAAGTTCATCACTTAAAAAATATAAAACGTATTTAAAATTATTATTCTTAGAAATAAATCTAAAACTTGTATAACGTTTATAATTTCTGAATTGACTTTAATTCACTAAACTGATCTTTAATTTGCATTAAAACTATTTTATTGCATTTTTATCAATTAATGCAGTAACCGTTTGTCATCTTATTTCAAAATTTGATAGTAATTTATTTCAATCCCCTTTTCAATTTAGTCCCTAGAACTAACAATCAGTATGAACAACAGATCTCTGAAACTGATTTATTTTCAAGAAAATTGATAACTTGTGTGACTAAATTACAGTTATATCTTTACCTCTCAAACAATTATTTGAATAGAAGTGTCTTTTAAAATAAAATTCAATTAACTCAAATCATGATTTACAAACTATAACCTAGACTAATTAAGTATGTCTAGAAATCTCTTATATCAGACTTAAAATACTATCAAAATGTTTTTATCTCTAATATCTAATTAGTTTTTAATAAAATTGAAAATTAGATAAACTAATTTAATTGGACATGTTATCAACAAGCATCCTATCATTCAATAGAGATTGGTCTAAATCTAAAGGGCTTCACTGTCATCAATTGAAAAAGAGAAAAACAAAGGAAATAAGGGAACTTAGCATTTTTCTTCACAAACGAATGAGTGTATCTGTAAATAACGTTGTCAAAGAAACCTCCAAGCTGAGATTGAATGAATAGGGGTCCCTTTCCAACCAACTAAAAGACACTTCCCATTCTTTTCTACAGTGCAGAATTTCCCAAAAGCAAACTCTTTATTCACCAAGTGAGCTTGGTAAAGAGATGACTCACTAAACCCTGTTTCCACCATTCGGTACCTTGCAAAGAACCTTCTCCAAACATCTATCTTCACATTTCTAACTTTTCTTTCTCTCCCTTCCATTGCAACAATGTCCCTTATCCCCTCAGATAACACTGCTTCTATTTTCCTTCTGCACTCATTCTCATCTTTTATGCACGTTCCAAGGCAATCAAAAAATGCTGAGTAGAAGAACAACGCTTCAATGAACCGATTCACAAAGAACGGTGAGTTATGGTTTGCTTCAACTTCAAGGACTATCATTATAACCGGTTTCATATTCCATATAACCCTCATCAAATTTTCCATACACTCTGGCCTTGATACCATGCACCTCAGAAAATATGGAGAGTACACAGCCACAGCTTCACCCTCTCCAATTTCAAAATCGTCTTCTCTTATCTCTGCAAAGTCTGTCACAAAAACTGCATTATATGAAAAGGGTAAGTTCAAGGATTCAGCAAAGCTAGCTAACCTTTTTCCAGTCTCTTCTATCATGCTTCTGCATGAATCAAGTGCAAGTGCAGTTATCTTCAAAAGTTGCACTTTGCAATCCTGCCGTTCTGTCAGTGCTTGCATCAAAACTGTATTGTGCACCCCACTTATTGTTTCAAGATCAATAACATGGATTTTTGTCTCGGATGCAACATGTTCCACTATAGTTTGTATTCCGGTGAATTGCATGACTTGATTGAAAGGAATATTTTGATGGCATGTTAGGGCAACGTTGGTGTCAATCTTTTGAATCAACCCCCTTTCTTCATTTTTGTCTGATCCCTTCGTTGTCGTTCTTCCTAGTCCTTTATCAATTCTCTCTCGAAGTGCTTCAGCAAAGTGAAAGATAACTCTTTGAACAGGACTTGCATTATTGGGTGATGAATTTCGTTGGCAGTGGAGAAGTAACCTACTTGCACGTTCAAATTGGTAGCAACCTACCCTCTCAGCTGCAGCAAGGAGAAATTGAACAAGTTCTACGTCTCTATTTTCTTCCTCAGACAAACCACCAAAATCCAATCCATATGGGTGCATAGGGATGCAAAAACTATCATTCCAATGTGCAGAATATTGAACATACCTGACATAAGGTCAAAGCACAAGATCATAACAGAGATAAATTATGTATTATGAATCGAAAACACAATTTATATGTTAAAAAATATCGTCTAACCATAACTAACAATCCAATTCAACTAATATATGTCACAACAATACCTTGCTCCAGCTACTCTCATAATTTCTTCAGTTGATATCTGGTGGTGATCCAAAGAAGGTTTTGTTATATTTTGCTCGCTTATCCTCTTAAATCGGCTTCTGTAGTTTCTCAGCAGCTCTAAGGATGATAATGATGGTGGCACATGATTATTGTATTCAGCTGATTCTAAGTCATGTTTCCCTGGCCATGTAGTTTCATCGAACTGTGGTGTTGGTTTCAGTTGCATATCATGGTCATAGTTAAACTCTTCTAACAACTTATCAACTTGGGGTTCTTGAAGCTGTTTGTGATCTTCATCCTCGAACAGTTTGGTTCCTTTTTCATCCTCAACAGATCCCAGCAATTCCATTCCAGAGAAACCCTCTTTCCCTTGGAACACATCTTCTTGAGTAGAGCCATAACCCACTAGGATTTCTCTTAAATTTAAAGCTGTGGATGAAAATTGGTCAAGTTCCATGTTAACGTAATTAATCAAGAAATTGTGTTTATGCAGATAAACATAGGGGAGAGGGCAGTGGCGGAACTTAAAGAAAATATGTAGGGGTGTCAAATTAGATGTTCTATATAAAAAAATTTTAATTAAAAAAAATAATTTTTTTATTTAAATCATGCGATTCAAACTTTTCAATTTTTAATTTTCTTAATTTGTTGAATTCACATAAATGAGTATTCTA
>Ga0214542_1001307_pt1 | contig 50702 bp, 18 predicted proteins | sample CNSS1metaG_FD_160096 | JGI IMG/M metagenome (GOLD analysis project Ga0214542, IMG submission 160096) | Root nodule microbial communities from cowpea collected in UCLA plant growth center, Los Angeles, California, USA - CNSS1 | ecosystem: Host-associated > Plants > Roots > Nodule | place: USA... | reverse complement strand
ATATAAAAATATAATTAAAATATTCTTAAATTTTAACTTTTTAATTTATTTAGTTGTAATTTTATTAAACTTTTATTATAAAGGATATTTTGGTAAATTTAAAATTTTATCTATTATAATTATTTTTTAATCTATTATATCAATCAAATCATTAACTTTCATAATTTTCAAATCCACTCACTTTATCCTCCAAATCTACTCAAAAAAACACATTCATTCCCTTACATCTACACAAATCCATCTTCACACTGTATCCTAAATCCATCTTAACAACCGAACACGGCCTAAAGGAACACACTCTTGGGATTTTTTGGAAATCTAATGTTTCTTTTCTTGTAGCAGCACAAGGGATTATGTGAACATGCAGATTTCTGAATTATCTTTAAGATTTTATAGTGTAATTTACAAGCTTTAACTGAAGTCTACTTTGACAATGATGTGATGTTAGTTTGAATTTTACATTCCTTAACTTCTAAATCCAATACAGGTTTGCAAACTTTACATGATAAATCAAATCAACTATATTAAAAAACTCTATTCCTTGAAACTTGAATATATATTAGAACCATGTTATAATATATTACAAAATGGTTTACTTCAAAGCTTGTTTGTTAAGTTTGAAATAAATAGTTTTGCATCTAAATTATGAGCATTTACAACATAGATGTTTTTTGAACTTAGCAAACGTCCTCTATTTCTTTCCTAAGATTAAGACTAAGAATACAAAAATTGGGGGAAAGTTCACATAATCCACACTAATAAATAGATGGCAAGTGTGGTCATTGAGAAGGAAGAGCAGTCTCTGCACTCTCCTGCTGCGTGGTTTCAACATTGCAGCTATCCTTTGAAACTGTTCCAGCAATTCTATTTGGTGGCCAATACCGAAATACTGATCTACCTATGATGTTCTTGGATGGCAAGGGACCCCTAACAAAATCACATTCCATTCAAAACATAATTATCAAACACAGAATACTAAAGATAACGAATGCATCTCAGCATACTTAAAAAAAACATCATTACCACACATGGGAATCATAGCTGTTATTGCGATTGTCTCCCATCACAAACACGTAGTTCTCTGGTACACGCTGCAATACCAAACAAATTATTAGATTAAAATTCTCACGAGAGTCTAGCACTCGTCCCAAAAAATTTTGGATTAGTTTACCGAGTGGAGTACAAAAAATGTCAGGATAAGTTACCGTGGGTTTCATCTCATATGCAGGTGGTTCAAGAATGTAATCTTCATTCCTCTCAACCCCATTAACTACAAGATGACCTTTACGGACCTGCAAATAATTCACTTGCTCAAATCACATTTCAGACTAAGCTGCAGAATCCAGCACCCCAAGAATCTCGCTTACATTATACATGACTACTAAATTGCTATTCAACCCGACTTTGAAGTTCCAATTACATGTAATAGTCAGTAGCCACTATCTAACAAACCAAACTCCTGAACAATTAGAAAAGAATAAACTTCCCTTTAAACCAAAAGATCTAACAAAAGATAACATGACTATGAATGAAACATCGTCAAAAGATAATACCATCACTCTTCTCAAAAGATCTTACCTCCACAATATCACCTTCCCTTGCAACCACACGCTTTATAAAAACATCGTCATCACTATATCCAACTTCTTGAAGCACTGGAGGGCTTTTGAATATCACTATGTCACTTGCACATGGTTTTCTAAAATAGTAAGAAACCTGAAAACATAATTTACAATTGAGATGCATCATAACATAAGGTAAATTCAAGAACAAGAATTGAAGGAGAAGAAATTTAAAAAAAAAAGGAACTCAATAAGGAGATGATTCAAGAAAAAGAATTAAAATAATTTAAAAGAAATAATTCAAGAAGATGATTAAGAAGATCCAAGATGAGAATGAGACAAAATTGAAGAAAAGAAATTAAAAAAAAAAAATTTGAAGAAAAAAAATTCAAAAAGGAAAGTTTCAAGAAGAAAAAGATCGAATAAGAAAACATTCAAGAAAAAAGAAGATTGAAGAAGATGAAGAAGAAACAAAATTCAAGAAAAAGAAGAACAAAATGGAAAATTTAAGAACAAGAATTCAACAAGTTAAAAAAGTAAAAGAATCAAGAAAGAAAAGATAAATAATCAAGAAGAAGAACACCAGTAAGGTCAAGAACAAGAGCTCAAGAAAAATTTAAAAAAATTTAGAAGAAGAATTCAAGAAAATGATTAAAGATTGAAGAAAAATAATTCAAAAGCAAGATTCAAGAAGGAAAGGTTCAATAAGAAGAAGAATTCAAGAAAAAGAGGACTCAAAAGAAGAAAACTCGGGAAGGAATTAAGGAAAAAAAAAACTATTATCTGCAAATTTCTAAGTCCGTAAAAGTAATCTGTTTTAGCAAAACAAAGAGAAAGTATGAATTTACCAATTAAGTTAAAAAGTCTATCGTGATCCCCATAAATAACCTTGTATATGTCTCACAACAAGAAATTTTTAGGTTCATGCCTTACATAGTTAAAAAGTGTATATAATTTTTTCAGAGAATCAACATTTCAATTACTAGCACCCACTCATGAAAAAAAAATCAGGTAACGGTTTCAAAAGTAGTGTCTTAAAGAAAGCAAAAACTTCGACTCATGTTTACAGTACCTTACAAACTCCGCACACATTATAGAAAAGCGCCAAATTCTTATCATATTCCAACAAGTTGTCAGATGAAGATGAATCTAATCTAAAGCACTTAACATACAGACACACTATAAATCGTAGCAGAAAATCAAATCAGAGGCTGATATGACAATCTATAACAAGGGACAAGCCATATCCACACATACACAAGATGCTGTCTGGACTCTTTTTTCCTTTTCGAAGTAGTTAATATCAACATTGAGCGAGTCTCATCATGTTTCAAACTTAATCGTCTTTTCTAAAGTCAAAAAGAGTACAATTTCAGAGGATAAATTGCCCTCGCATTTGTCGTTTAAAAAATTATATTTGAGATTGAAATAAAGATCAATTACATGTTTGACAATCTTCGAGTATAATAACACTTTCAAGTTTAAACGATTGATTTTTTAAACATTAATAATCAGTACACTTTAAATCCAGAGAGCATTCTACTTACTGTAAAAAGTGCCAAATCCGAGCTGAATATCGTCCAAGGTTCAGTTCTAAATACAAAATATACAACTAATAACAAGTTCATGAAGAGTTGAACAGCACCCTTTTGAAATTATAAGGTAAAGGAACAAAAAGACTACCTTTTCAGCAACAATTCTATCGCCAACATCAAATGTAGGGTACATTGACAGCGAGGGAATGTACCTAGGCTCCGCCACGAACGTGCGAAACGCAAGCGAAATTGCGATAGCAGCAAGTACCGTTTTGGCGTCATCAGAAGTGAAATTCAGCCACTCCGGCAAAGGCCCTTCTTTTTTCTCCGAGTCCCGGTCACCCCCACCGTCTCCACCCCCATCTCCGCCGCCGCTGTCGTCGGTCTTGATGACCGCTTTGATGTCCTCGCCGGGATCTCTGAATGCTCTGCATAGGAAATTACGGCGAGAGAGTGGTACGAAAGATTGCGCGGAATTGAAAGGAAAATAGATGGAATTGGAGAGGCGGGGATGAGTGAAGTTAGGGTTTTGAAGCGATGTGAGTGAGGGAAAGACGGAGAGAGAAGTCATATTCTATGGTTGTAGTTGGAGTTTGAGATACCAACCTCACCGTAGAAAGGTAACCAAAACTAAAAAAACAAAATTTATGATTCCCACTTTGTTGTTAAGTCTTTTCTACTTCCTACATTCATCAATCTTCGATTCTATCCGCATTTAATTATTTTACTAAGTATTATTGCATTAAGATAATGATATTTTGAGTCATCAAATTTCATCTTTTTTAATCCACTGATACGTTATTTGTGATGGTATTTTCTTTTTAGTTTTTGAATTATTTTTGAGTGTTGTGATGTGGTAATTGAGTTAAGCGTGTGAAGCGATTTATTTGTGTTGAGTGTTAGAAAGAAACTTGTTATGATAAAAGAAAGTTATGGAACGAAGTCGACAAAATTAATTTTTGACGCGTCAAAATTTTTTTACAAGCTGATAGATTATAAACGAGTAAAAATTTACCTTATCATCCTATTATAAAATAAGAGTATACAAAGTCAAATAATGATAATAAAATTTAATTAAGATCTAAAATCCTTATAAATTTAAATATTTTTAATTGAATTCCATTAAAAAAATTATTCTATTGACTCTTCGTACAATTTCCTAATTTTTTTTAACTAGTTAAATATACAAATTAAACAACAAATATTAATTAAAAGTATAAAATTTTAAGAATTTAATAAAATAAAATAGTTTTATAAAAAAATAATTAAAAATACCTAAGTTTACGAGGATTTACAAATTGATTAAACTTCCTTAAAATATAAACCAACACACATTGAACAAATACTTAAATCCTAAATTTGAATGTTAATACTTTAGTTATTATTAACTTAATTTTGAATAAAAACATTCAAATGTATCACATCACTATAAAATTGATTTTAGCAAAATATATTCAACGGAAAATAGTTTTATAAATTCTATTTTATCAAAAAGGGTTCTATGTTTAATTCGTATCGATGTTATGTTTTTTTTTATTCTTGTTTTGAATATACTATTACTTGCATGATTTTATAATAAATGGGGATGTAGCTCAAATGGTAGAGCGCCCGCTTTGCATGCGGGAGGTACAGGGTTCGATCCCCTGCATCTCCACTATTTTCATTTATGAGTAACTACAAACACTTTTCTTTTAAGAACATGAGTTTTTTTATAAGAGAAATAAAATGGTATTGTAGCATGATCAAGACAAGTTCAGAAGTGCCTACTTATAATATTAAACATTAGTTAATTAAAATTTAATTTATTGGTGACACAAATTTAAATTATATGACAATATTCTATATTTATAATATTTCAAATAATATAACACAAAAAATGTTATTCTTTAAAGTATAATAACTTCTATATTCATTTTAATGATTTTGTCACATTCTCTCATTCACTTTATGATTTGTTGTTAGAAAAAAAAATCTTTCTTCATACATTTTTAGACTAACTTGATATTTACTTAAATATATAACAAAAATATAATGTAATATTATCTTTTGACTTTTACAATAAATAAATATAATAACTTTTTTCAGTTTAAAAATGTTAGAAAAAAATAGAGACAAAATAAATAAAATTAATCACACAAAATTATTGTTATAACAAACAATAATAATACACACAATACAAGAAAATGTTGTAACAAACGATAATAATACACACAATACACTATGAGAAAATTATGAAATAATGACTAAAGAAACAAGAAATAATTAATCATTATATTAAATTAAATATAATTTTATAAATAAAAAATTATTCGTGTCTAAAATAAGTTATATTATTAATTAAAAAATATAATTAATTTTGTAATTAGATTTTAAATTGCTAATTAGCAACTTATTATTAATTCCAACTTAGTTTCAACACTTGTTTATATATATATATATATATATATATATATATATATATATATATATATATATATATATATATATATATATATAATTCTAAGATACGAATTGATTTTAATCATGATTTTCCAACTTAACTTTGTTTTTTACACATTTTATATTTGCATCAATAACTCTAATGATGTTGGAATATAATAATTGATGTAAATTATCTAATTATGTATTAGTTTGTTGTTTTAGGATGATTACGAAACAAATTTTTACACCCATATAAGGTGAAGAACAAGTTAAACATGTTTATGAGGTTGGTGAATCAAATAACATTCATACGAATGTAGATGATGATCCAACTCAAGTAAAAATCGAAAGTTCATGTCAAAATTCAAACAAATGATAATATTGTTGAAAAAAAAAACACACACTTTAGTAACATGAAATCACTATAAGAAATAAAAGTAGATGGAAAGTGGAAAGTCACTTGCAATTAATGTAGCTCAACTTTTGGAGAACCAAAGCAAGAACCGGAAATACTTTATCTATTGCAAACTTCGAATAATTCGAGACATCAAACAAACTTATGTTCATTTCAAAACAAAAAAAGTAGGGAGTGAAACAATAGTTGTTGGCAAATATGTATTTAATCAAGAAGCATCAAGGTATGTACTTGTTAAGATGATAGTTATACATAAGTATTCAAAGTCGGTGGTTGACCACATGAGATTTAAGAAATTTTGTCTTGCTTTACAACTTTTATTCAAGGGGATTTCTTGATACACTATAAAAGTGAGATTATGAAGACTTATAATGAAGGAAAAAAGAATTAATGAAATTGTTATCAAAGAATCAAAGCGAGGTTGCAGTCAATTTTGTAGTTTTATTTGGACTTATGTAAATTTGAGTTTATTTTGACTTTGTTTGAAACTTATGATAGCAATGTAATGTACTTTATTTGATTTTATGCTTAAAGTATTTTATTAAATATAAAAAAAATACTCATAGATATTTACGGATATTAAAAAAATATGCGAATACTCGCACAACGAATACTCGCACAGATATAGGAATAAATACGAGACAAATATTCATGCAAAGTGAGGTACGAGAGAATTACTACCTGTACCCTATGATGCACATATACAGATAATGTATCAGATACAACATGTATTTGATACGTCAATACGCTAATTTTGAAAATAATAGGACATGACACGTGATATATGTATATTGAAAAATATATAATTTTTAAAAAAAAAATATGAGAAGTATATGATCATTCTTGAGTAAATCAAAATTAAAATCAAATGTATTAAATATTTTCAACATAAAAATTTATAAATTATTGTCATCATAATAGTATTATTGTTTTATATATTAGATACTTCATTGATAAGTATAATAAAATATTGGATATAGATACGTGCAAGACACAAATAGGTGATACAAATTGAATTATCGGTACATTATAACCTGTACCCTACTGTCTCCTTAACATTTGTTTGATGTAAAAGATGGGAGAGCTAATTTTCTTTTAGTGAAATTATAACTAGCGCCCTAAGGATACTGTTAAGGTATAATTAATGATCTTTGGTTCTATTATATTTACAATGAATTATACAATAATTAACTCTATTAATTAAAATAATATTAATATTGTGACGATGATGGTAAGATTGCACTTTTATGATTTATTTTTTCATTTTGTTCATAATGCTTTATGTCAATCTTTCAAATTAATTTTTCTTGTTTGTTTTGAATACTTTATTTAACATGCTAATTAATATTTTTCTGTATTGATTCTATTGGTAGATGGTAAATTGCACTGAAAATAATGGTAAAGACAACAGCCATGGTGAGAGAAATTTTAATTTGAATGAATTATATATAGAAGATAATTTTCCAAATGATGATTGTTTAGGAATAGTTAAACATGTTGAAGATTTAAAGGAAACAATCATTACACAGAATCCTTTGGTTGATGAGGTTTTAGAAAAAATCGATAAAATTATAAATTTTGAGAAGATAAATGTTGTGTCTTTTGTTGATCAATTTTTTCTTATGAAGAAGAATTGTACTCCTTTTATAAAAGATATGCATATCAACATTAGCAAATGTAGATTTGTTAAGTGATATGAAATTGTAAATAAACATTATTTTTTTAACAACATTTAAAATGTAATTATTTAATTTAATTTAATTTCTTTTTACGTGTATGGAATAAATTATTAATTATAATAATGTAATATTTATAGATATTTTTTATCTTTTAAATATCACAAAACTATATTAATAATATTAAAATTATAATTTATTTAATATTACAATTAATTATTTTTTTTTTAATCTTCGACCATTACTGATTATTGTTAATGAGTGTCATAAAAACACCGGATAGCAGCACCGTTTCTTTTAGAAAAAACCCGATATCAGAAATTGTTTCAATGGTTTATTTATTTTAATTTATGTATTTATTGAAAAGAATGTGGAATTTTCTTTTATCCTTTTTCTTCTTTTTCCCAAATAGAGATTGGCGTGTGTCCTCTCCTCCACTCGAATATTATGAATCCAGAGACGGATATCGATGGATTCCTATCCTGTCATCAATGAAAGTGAAGTTTCCCTGCTTCTTTATTAATGTTTCAAAACTATTTATTTAATGTTATTTCAAATTACTATTAATATTTCTTTTGACAATATATTAGTCTCATGAATTGTTAAATATAATTATTGACGGTATTAACTAAAAATAAAACAGTCTTTTTTACTTTTACTAGATTTTTTATTTCATTATTTCTTTTAATAAAATCGACAACTTATTTTTTAGTTAAAAAGTATTTTATTTATCAGTTTCGGGTTAATAAATTAGTTTATTGATTTCAAACATTAATGGTGAAACTAAACTATAGTTTTTAAATAAGTTATTTTATCTAAACCAATTTATTAAATGTATATTAATTAATTTTCATTTTTCTTTGTTTTATAAATTTAAACAATTACTACATTAAATTTTTTCTTCAATTTTTGTTATGTTTAATTTTCACATATAATCGTAATCTTAATTTTTTTTTTCAATTTAAAGTGCACAAAAGGATTAAAAATGATTGAATAAATAGTAAAAATAGTAAGTAATTAATAGTCCTTATAAAATTAAAATGGAACAAAAATAGTTATTTTTCAAATTCTTTTACATTCCTCATTAGTTATAACTTTTTATTAACATGTATTAGTATTAGTGAATTATAGACTCTTTTGATTAGAAGAGAAGTATTAAGTATATTGAATGGCGCATTCAATCTAATGACTGTGTATGTCTAAGTACTAGCTAGATATTAATACTAACAAACAAATTTGAAAAATACCTGACAGCAATACACGTCTAAATAAAACAAGTGTTAAATAAAACTTTAGAATATATTTCTGATGTTAAAAGAGATAAGTTTAAATATAAAAAAATACTTTTATCTAATAATACTATTTAAAAAAATAATCTTATATATAAATATAAGAAGAAACAAATTAGAAATGTATGTATTTATTATGATATAAAAACAAGACATTAATGAAAATTAACTGTCATTTGTCTGTTATATGGAAATGGAGGATTCTCTGTGCATTAATAATTTTGTTAACTTGGTATGACTTAAAAGAAAAAATACGGAAAGTGATTGATTAGATATGTTTTGGAGGATACTATCTGTGGTGTTGCTTTTTATCTTCTCTTTTTTATCTTCTTCCCAGTGCTCCTGCTGTCTCAGCTCTCATTCTCACTGACAAGCAAGCAATGGAGAACGGCGCCGTCAAACAAACCCCTCCCGCTCGGCTCAACACCTTCACACTTCTCTCCGCCCTTCTCGCTTCCGCCACCTCCATTCTGCTGGGCTACGGTGGGTCACTTAATCGCTCAATCTCTTTTTTCCCTCATTTCCTTTTACTGATTAGAACCTGTGATTGGATACTCAGATATTGGGGTTATGAGTGGCGCCGCCTTGCTGATAAGAGAGAACCTAAAAATATCGGCGGTGCAAGAGGAAGTGCTGGTGGGCACACTCAACGTCTTCTCCCTAATCGGATCACTGGCCTCTGGAAAAACCTCCGATTACATCGGAAGACGCTACACAATCGTCTTAGCCTCATTCACGTTCCTGGTGGGCGCAATCTTGATGGGCCTGGGCCCTTCCTTCGCATTCATCTTATGCGGTCGAATGGTGGCAGGCATCGGCGTGGGTTACGCCCTCATGATTGCGCCTCTCTACACCGCCGAGCTCTCTCCGGAAATGACACGTGGCTTCCTCACCTCTCTCCCCGAAGTTTTCATCACCCTAGGGATCCTCCTCGGCTACATCGTTAACTTCTTCCTCTCTTCCCTCCCTCAACACATTTCTTGGAGACTCATGCTGGGCCTCGCGGCACTCCCCGCAATCGCAATCGCTTTAGGCGTCATCGCCATGCCCGAATCCCCTCGCTGGCTTGTCATGAAAGGAAGAATCCCACACGCCAAACGCGTTCTTCTCAGAATCTCAACTACTCCCGAGGAAGCTGAACTAAGGCTTCACCAGATAACAAAAGGTGCAGAACCGGGCCCCGAGAATTGGCGCGGCCAGGGCGTTTGGAAAGACCTTTTGTTACGGCCCACTCGGCCCATCAGGCGGATGCTGGTTACTGCCGTCGGGATTAATTTTTTCATGCAGGCCTCCGGAAACGACGCCGTTATATACTACTGCCCGGAGGTGTTCAGAGCTGCCGGGATTCACAGCAAGAAGCACCTTTTCGGGGTTAACGTCATCATGGGAATTGCCAAGAGTTCCTTTGTTTTGCTCTCCGCACTCTACTTGGACAAGTTTGGGAGGAGGCCTCTTTTGCTGTTGGGCACCACTGGGATGGCCGTGTCGCTGTCCGCGTTGGGCCTGGGCTCCACGATTCTCCAACGCTCCAGTACGAAGCCTCTTTGGGCCGTTGTGGTCAGCATTGTGGCCGTGTGCGCCGATGTTTCGTTTTTCTCTATTGGGCTTGGGCCCATCACCTGGGTGTACTCGTCAGAGATATTTCCTTCCAGGCTTAGGGCCCAGGGGTCGAGCCTTGCGATTTCGGTGAACCGGTTGGTGAGTGGGGTGGTGTCCATGACTTTCTTGTCTATTTCGGAGAAAATAACGTTTGGAGGGATGTTTTTTGTGCTGGCGGGGATTATGGTGTTGGCTACGGCTTTCTTTTATGTGTTTATGCCGGAGACCAAGGGAAAAACTTTGGAAGAAATGGAAACTCTTTTTGAGTATATTAAGACTGATAGGAACATAGTGAAGGAGACGGAGACGGAGATGGAAGTTGCTTAGAGGAGGGGTTGTTGGTAAAATTCAGGTATCTGTCGTGTTAGTGTGTTTACTTTATCTCTGTAATTGAAAATTGAATAAAAATATGTATACTGGTAACGTCGCATTTCAGAATTTATTTAAACAAATTCTAAACACCATCACTTATAACCGCGTACAATTATTCGCGAAAATTTGGTTAATAATAGTAGTGAAATTATTAGAACTGTACGAGGCATGGAGGGAAGTCACATTTACCGAATTGTCCTTACTGCTTCCAAAAGTACACAATAGCTACTAGCTTTTATCATAAAGTTATATTATTCGTACCATAAAAATATACAGTTTTTAATAGGATATTTTTTTTATTTAAGATTGAACAAGTTATTTGTTTTAAGGTAAACGGAGGGAACAGGAAATTGTGAAAAAAATTCGATACTAGCAGAAGAGTGTTAGATATTTATTATTTGTAAATGTTATGTTTACCACGTCAAAAAAATTCTTAGTTTTATGGTATAACAGAAAATGTGATTGTTTATAATTTAAGGAAAAGTTAACATATTATTATTTTTTAATTCTGATAAAGATTAGGTGAGTGTGAAGCATATTTTGTTAAATTTAGTGAAGGAGGCTATTGAGTACATCCCCTACACTGCTAGATAGAAGGAAGTAAGAATCGCGCATGAGTGTGAACAGACATGGAAATTTGACCAGCCTATAGGGCTTGATGGCTAAGAGTAAAAAAATCATTCAACCAAAAAAGTTTAGATGACAAAAAAAATAAATTATAAAGTCAAAATATTGGGAAGATTTCGTGGATATTTTTAAATAACCAGTCTTCTTTGGAAACGATTTTTTCTTTTTTAAACATTACTTAAAAAAGATTTTTTATATACATAAAAGTAGTATATGATTAACATTGATATTATGATATTCATTTCACATTTGGTTCAGCAACCAGCATAATTGTAGGTTTTGTACTCGAGGATTGATCCATATACATTTAAAAACAATTGAAAAAAAATTCTCTATAATTTTTTTTAATTTCAAAGTTCAATATATCTTATCACAACAACTATTTGATGCAAGTATAACCATTAAAAGAAAAACTTAAAGATTAATTATTTCTTATTTCTTACAGTAAATACAAAAACATATTATTAAAAAAATTATAATATTAATAAAATAATAAATAAAAATATTTAGTCATATTTCAAACAAACAATTATATGTAATAATAAAATATTCAAATGATATAAAATGAATGCATGTCATTAAAAGGGTCAATTCCAATGTCTGACCCTAGCAAGCAATGGATTGTACAAAGTGAACCTCTGCAGACCAGTAGATTTAAATGTCAAGACATTTTTCACGATGAACTAACTTGCATCACAATTCTACATTCTCATCCTTAATCAAACATAACAAGATTATAAATCTCATACTCGTAAAGAAGAAAAACTATATACAAAAGCAGAACAAATATAATTTAGTGGGTAAGACCCATTTTGAGTGTGATCATAACCAATTCATGTTAAAAATTTGAGATTGAAGCATTTTTTCTTTCTAGCCTTTTAACCAATGTTTTGTCTGGATCATCTTCTTCCCCGAAATACTGAGACTTCACCTGTCTTTTCTATTTCAATATTGATGAAACAGGTGATGGCAAAAGAATAAGTAAACTATGAGTTGAGTCACGGGTTCATAAAATGAGGTACTCTGATCCTCACATCACACCACACGTACCCACAAAACTTAGGGGTTGACATTAACCTTTGTCATAGGCCAAACACCGTACAACGTTAAGCTCTCTATGCAATTACTCCAAATGCACATGTTTTGGCTTCTGCTTCTCTTTCCCATTGCTTCAATTCAAAACTTCAAACACTTTCTGGTGACTTTTCTCTCGGTATTATCTGTGTCCAATGCTAGTGTCTGACTCTGCAAGAGTGACCTGTTTGATGCAAACTTAACGTTAAGGATTTGAAATTCCAACCTAATCTCCTGTACAAATATCCTATGCTTGCACCAATCTAACTGTTACACCTGGTATTTAAGTCAATATAAAGGACAAGTTGAAGAAATTGTATAAAATAGAAAAAAAAAAGGAAGAAAACTACGTGAGGACCATACGTCATGATCCAAATGTCAAACCACAACACCTACCCATGCTTTCATTGACAAGCCATAAGGTAACAAAAAATGGGGTTCAGACCCTTTATATAATCATCATAAGCAGAGGAAAATCAGAGGAATAGTGTGGTAAGAAATCCATGTAATCGTAATGGTATCTCCTTGTCATTAAGTTCATGTGAATTTCAAAAGCTGACTGTAACTATCCCATATTGTCTGTTACCCCTTGGTGGGGCTTTTCGACTAGTAAAGCGTAAGACCTTCGCGTTTCCATCTGTCCTTATGTGTTTGGAACCTTCCAACACTTTCAGATGCTCTTCATCATTCCAAACACATTTTTACTCTTTATGTTTAGTGTATTCCCCTTCTAATTACAGAAATCATTTAATAATTTCAAACTGTCATGTCCCCATTCATCATTTTTCGATAGTTGATAATGACAAACACTGATTTCTTTTTTGTGTTTTGAATTCATTTGGTGTATTAGCACACACTTACCTGTCATGTGAAGGTTAGGTGAAATTGTGATGATGCTTTTTAACCTGCAAGGTGTTTGTAAAATTGCTCCAGAAGTGAAAAAATCGCAGTTAAGTTAAAACAACATAAAATATTTCTGTGTTTGTTTGTTCTATCTAGAATGCAGAGAAATGATGTAAATGTGTGTTCGAAATAAGCAGTTAGTATATAATAATCCCACCAAGTTTGATGTATTAAAGAGATTCTAGGGGATTGGAATTAGAGAGTAATAATTTGTGAGTGGGAAAGAGAGAAGGTGCTGATATGACAAAGAGTTGAAACCTCAAAGTTGTCTTGTAACTACCGGACGAGTGGAGAAAGACGCGAACATGTTGACAAAAATGGTTAATAAGATCCATTAAGAAGGGAACATTGATAAGGTGACAATACTACCTTTGTCCTCCACTCCCATATCTCACATATCGAAAATCAAATTCCCCATAGTCTCTCTCTCTTTCTCTCTGCACCATCAACTTTTGAAAGTTTCTAAATTCAGAGGACTGAGAAATATAAACAAAAAATTATACTAGGAGAGCCCCCACCGTCTTCTTCTTACGCTCATTTTCAAAATCCAATAAAAAATAATAATTTAAAAGAAGAAGGGTCAAAATCAAACCGCGAAACCATACATGATTGGTTTCTACTCTGTAGTCAATATTTTATTGAACCCACTTTCTTGGTTTAGGGTTAATGTACTTACTGGTTACAGCTATTGAAATATGCAGATATGTCGCAAATGGAAACTGCATTTTGATTCAAATGATTTGGTGTAGACTCATTCTTCAAGAACTAACTGGTTCAATAGAATGCTCTCATCTCAGTTGAATGCTATAAATATAGGTACTAGGTTTTACTGCTTAATGCTCAGTGAAAGAGAACTCACTCTTCTACCACTTCCTTCTGTTATATATGAACAATTTCTGAAGGTGGCTCAACTAGCACAAGAGAAATCAAACGCCCAATTTCAATTAATCCAGTTTAATATTAATAAAATCAGATTTTAAGAACTACTCTATAATCTGCTATATGTTATTATACTGTTCCAGTTTTGTCATCAATCTTAAGTTTAACACTCACGTGTGTATTAAAGTTGTTTTTCATAAAAAAAAGAAAAAAAGTAGGAGATAATGGTTAGTTTTATATTACACTAAGCATATATCACGGGATTATGCAGATGTAAGAAAGGAAGTTTAGGTAAAGATTCTTAAAGTGTTATTGAAAAGGCTATGGTAATGTAGGACTTGGTTATTAATTTTTATTTCTGTTATTGTGTATTACTAGGAGATGCCACCAGCTTTCGTTTTCTACTATTTGAATTTCAAACGTTAATTGTTAAGCGCCATCAAGTATGAAGTAGTATAAAGTATAATTAACTGTGGTCCCCTACTACTATATATATCCCACAGCATACAGATCCTGAACTTCTTACATTGTTTTTTTTTTAAATTTTTTAACTCAATTGGTATAATGAATCAATTACTATAATAATAATAATAATTTAATACAATACAAGGAATGATTGGTTCCATTACTTTAGAGTACTTTTATCAAGGAATATTGCCCAAAAAAAAATTGTGTTTAAGCAAGGCTAACTTACACACTTTCATCGTATTTTAAACAGTTCCATATATCATAAGTTTGGGACGATTTGTAATGTTAGAATAGTGATTGAAAGTTAAGGAAAGAACTGAAAAACTGATAAAAAAATTGGGTTGGAAAAAAATGCATTCTAAGTATTTTCTTTTTAATCATATAATAGATATAAAGTAATTGCCAATTTTGCTGATAATTTTCCGCATATCAATAAGTTGCTAATAAATATGGTTATATGAATATAATTTTTTACAAAGATAATGTCTAAGTTTGATATATTTACTTGTTATAAAAACTTTAAAGTATGATATGTAAAATCTACTTTTGTACAGAATAAACAATTAATAATATAATCAATTGAATGTGAAATTTGAAACAATATTTTTGAAATGAGATAATCAACTATTTTGCAACAAAATCAATTATTTATGAGCTATGTGGAAAACAACTTTGACTTATCCACTATTAATTGAGTATAAACTTATTATAATTAATCATACGTTCAAGATAAATGAAAAATAATTTTAAATCAAATTTATGCTCAAAAACATTTAGAAAAAATCGTGATCATATTACTTTAACAATAACAGGAGATATCATCAAAATCATCCAACACAATTAATTATTTATTTTAAATTCCTTTTAACAAATTCAAAAAACTTTATGTGTCAAACATATTTACTAATTAAAAGAGTAAAAAATGTGCAATGTTAACACCACATCTTAAAAAACATAAAATGTTAATAATATTGTGCTTACTTAAATATGTTCAACCGTGGGTCTTAAATATATTCTAAATAAAATTATATTCTTAATGAAGTAAAATTTTATATTTTAGTTATAAAAACATGATTGACAAAAAGAAAAATACAAAGCTGCAATTTGATCTAAAGTTCAGGGACCAGCTATCACCTATCATTTAAAGTATACATATAGAAGCACACGCATGGATTATTGACAAATACATTTCCGTTGAAAAGAAAGTATCAGTAACATTATTTTTCCACAGCTAAAGAAGAAAAAAGAAGAAAAAAAATTGGTAAGTGCCAATTAACCAAATGCTATTACATCTTTTGGTTGTTGGTCATGCCTAGTTACGATCAAATACTAATTAGCTAATGATTTCTAATGGAACTAGTTTTAAACTCCTAACTTGGCATGAATTGGAGTTTGTTTGTAGGTTTTTTCTATCTTATGTTATTAGGTGTATATTTATTAAAAGAGATTGCATGAAGTAGTGGAAAATAATAATAAATATTTTTAAATATAATGAGAAGTAAGTTAGATAATATAATTAGAGCTATGATTTATTATTTGAATATATATTTTGTTTATAAACGTTGATATATTTACATGAATATAATTAGAGGTAGATCTTGGTTGACCGAGATCTCCCAAAAATTTTCCGCTTCATTATTAAAATATAAATAATATATTTTCATTATCTTAAAAAGTAAGTATTTAAAAAATTAATTTTTTAGAGATAAGACTTAAAAAATTATAGAATTTGAAAACATGAAAAATATGATAACATTTATTATGATTTTTTTTTTCTCACTTACTTTCGATTAATAATTTTGTCGCTAAGTTTCCAATTGAAAGAAAAGTGGTTTAAAAATTCAACTTTATTGTAGACATTCTTAACAATTTGAAGAATCTATTAATCATATTATACCCTTTGATAATAATATAAAGTACATTTTAAAAATCTGGCTTACACAAAGTTTGAAATAATAATTTTTTACATAAGTGTAAGTGCATAATAATTAGCAGTTTTAATAATGAATTATGGTAATTATTACAGTGGTGTAATAAACTATGTGAGAGTGCAAATCATGTTATTCATTCCATTTATATAAATTATTATTTATTAGCTGAAATAAAATTTAATTATATTAATTATTGAATATTAGTTGTTGATCAATATTATTTCAAATATTATTATAAAAACAATCCAAACAATTACAAAATCTCGTCATCTTCATAATAGTGATAAACAAATAAGAATTCTTACATTTAAAAAAAATATTAATTTATAAATTCTTTATTAATACCATGTATTTTTATTTAAATTTATTGTTAAAATTTGTTGTTAAATATTAATTTTTTTAAATATTCATAAATATTAAAAAATTATGTCGGTATCTACATAATGAATACTCACACAGATATGAGTACAGATACGGAATAAATATTTATCCAACTAATAAAATACGGAGAGCTACTACCCCAATCTTATTTGCTCGTTGACATTTCTACATATACAAAACAAAATACTAATCAAACATAATATAAACTGTACGAAACATAAACCATCTTTATTTATAAAGAATGTAAAACATAAATTATGTAAAAACACAAATGATACACAACGTAAACTATACTACAAATGGAACAAAAAGAGGTAATATAAAAACATACATTGACGTGAAAAGAGAATAACTTTGTCTACACATTTTCACATAGCAAATAAAAATAAATTTTATAAATTTTAATTTTGAAAACATGATAACTTTTTACGTTAGATCGTAGTTTATGAATAAGACTTACTTTATCTACACATTTTTAGATTGTAAAACTAAGAAAATAAATTTTATAAAATTTAATTAGAAAACTTGACATCTTTTAATAAGTTATGAATACTTAATTAAGTTATGATCCTTTGAAAGAGCAAATTTATGAATTTTAAAAAGATTTCCAAACTTGTGTTCAAAGTTTCCTTTATTTTCAAAATTAATTTAAGAACATGGTGTTTAAATTCTCGTTAAATCAGTCTTCTTAGTTTATAAAATAAATGATAAAAGTGAAAATAAAAAAAAACAAGAGGCATACTCAATCCTAAAAAGAAAACCAGATAATAGTAAGCATTAAAGTGTTTTTTTTTTTTTTTTTTAAAAAAAAAAAAAAAAAAAAAAAAAAATTTAAAAAATACATTGATCTAGAGGTAAAGGCCCTCCTTGTAAACCTTCAAAGGATAAAAATAAATTAATTACTATCTCACATTTTTTTTTACTTAATTAGGTAATTATCCACATCCGTGACTTTTTTCTCTTGTTGGGTTGTAAGATACTTATTCCTAGCAAGCGTACATTTCAAAAGTATTCATAAGATTAAAAATACATTTTTAATTTCTCAAATAAAAATAGATTATACTATTTTATATTTTTATTTAATTTGTTGAAAACAAAACTGCAAATTCTATATCTTTATAGTCTGAAAATTATAAAATGTCTATAGTCAATTTTAATATACTTCTAAATAAAATATATCACTTCTAATAAAATATAAAAAGTGTCTTTTTCTCATTGAATGTACGAAGAGGATAATTTACATCCTCCAGGGAAGAGGATAGTATATCACTATCCCTCAAGATTTTGTCTCAAGCTAATTTTAGACACCAAACCAACTCGGAAGCCAATTTTATGTTATATTATATATGTTTAAATAAAAAATTACTGAATAATCAAGTTCACATGCTGTAAAACAATTTTATTAAAATTTATGATAAACATGGTTATTTGTATACATTAATCTTAATTTGGAAAAATGTAATAATAATTATGTTTAACAAATTATCAAAATATAATATATTTTGTTACTTACCAAGAAATAGCAGTTAAGAACCATTTAAAAAAATATAGAATTTCTTACGACGTTTTGACAATCGCCAGGTACCGAAAAACTATTTTGAACAAGTTTTCTAACGCGACAGAAAAAAAAAATCCAAATCTATATAAATATAAATTTCATGTTACAAATTATTTTTTTGAACTTAAATTGAGTTTCAAATCTATTCCAGGTTCCCATCTTAACAAATATGTCTTTTTTTTATAAAGTTTTTATTGATATACTAAATATCAAATTTTTTATTCAAGTTTTAAAAGGAAAAAATAATTTTAACACAGTTCTAAATAACAATGTAGCAAAAGAAATCGATTTAAAACTCATGATTACGAAATTAGAGAATAATTTAGTCTTGTTTCCGCAAAATATTAATATAATACTTTTAACAAAAAAAAAAAACTAATTCTTATATTTTTTGTTTGTAATTTTTGAAGTTGCATCGTAAGTAACATTTTTGTAATAGATTTATGGGTTAAATATGTTTTTGGTCATTTGAATTTTGAAATTAGTCCATTTCAAAATTTTAGATCAATTTAGTATTTTATTTTCTCAATATGTGGATTTAATCATTTTAATCAAATTTTATTAGGTTTATTTGAAGTTTCGTAGACATTTCAAGGTTATATTTGAGTTGTTTATACTATTTTATATATTTTTTGTTGAATGTTAAGTCAAATATTATTATAAAACACACGTGAAATGTTAAATAAACTTAATAAAATTTGATTAAAATAATTAAATTAACGTATTTTGAAAAAATAAATGACAAAATTTGTACAAAATTTTGAAATAAACTAATTTTAAAATTTACTGAAAGATTAAGAGACAAAATCATATTTAACTTTAGATTTATAAATTTACGAGGTTGGAAGCTTAGCTTGTGAAAGAATAATGGAGTCCCTTCTCAACTTGTGGAAGAAGGAAAAAGAAAAAGAAAGAGAAGCATGCATGGTGAATGCAGGTCATCAACTTTTTACTCTTTCACAACACCAAATCCTGCTTCTCCAGTAAGCCCACCCATACCCTTCTGTTCCTACGTATCTACCAAGCTTTCTACCCTTTTCAGACTTTCACCCATTCCCACATTGCTACGGTAATTCTTCAACTTCTTCAACATTCTTTCTTAGTAAGACTAAACTAACGTAAAATCTTAATTAATTTACATTTAATGTGATATTAATTAGAATTTGTTGTATTGTTATGTTTTTGGTATATTTTGAAAAGGGAAAGTGGGGACGTGAAGAAGGTCTAAGGTCAATTACAACTGTTACAAGTATTTATTAAACTAAACTCAAATTCTCTATTATTTTTTTATTCATCCACTCTCAGCCACACTAAGGACAAAGCATAAAGCAGCATTTCTGTCCTTTATTTTTTTATTCATTTATTAATCAATTAAATTTCTCCCATTTCAAATCATTATTAATAACTCCTCTCTTCTCTTCTACCCTTCATGCATTTATACCCTCCCTCTCCACTCTCTCCTTCAAACCTCTCTCTCTCTCTCTCTCTCTCTCTCTCTCTCTCTCTCTCTCTCTCATCTCACACTGTCTTTGGCCATGGAAAACCAAACCGGTCTCAAGCTCAGAATCTCTCGCATGTTCAGATCCTCCTTCGGTTCCTGTCGAACAAAACACATAGCCGATGTCATGGAAAAAGCAGTTTTTGCACCACCCACCTCCACTGACCCACCCTCTCCCAAAGCCACACCCTTTCCTCCCTCTTGTACCTCCAAAACAATCAACGATACTTGCATACTCTCCTTCGACGATTCTCATTCTCTCTCTAGACGCAAAATCTCACATTTTTCACCACCTTTTCTCTGGGCCAACACCACCGCTACCACCACCAACAACCTCAAGCTTAACCTTGGTGTCATGTCGTGTCCACCCACTTCTCCCAGGGTTTCCCGCAACACAATCCAAGAACGCGATTTCATTTTCCACGACAAAACAAAGGCTTCGTCTTCAACAAAAAACGTTAAGACCAAGAAGAAGAAGAAGAAGAGACGTGCCCAGAAGAGAAGGGACTTTTTCCCTTTCAATTCATGCTCCAAAGACACCAGCTTTGGTGGCTACTGGTGGTACAGCAGCGACGAAGACGATGAAACTGACACCCTTTTCTCCTCCAAGAGCCTCTCCTCCGACTCCTCCAGGTCCCGGCGCCGTGGCCGGAAAAGTGACCGGAGCTCCGACATGGGTGTTCTGCCGCTGCACGGGAAGGTGAAGGACACGTTCGCGGTGGTGAAGCGCTCGAGCGACCCTTACAGTGATTTCAGGACTTCGATGGTGGAGATGATCGTGGAGAAGCAGATATTTTCGCCGGCGGATTTGGAGAATCTCTTGCAGTGTTTTCTGTCTCTGAATTCGTGTCATCATCATAAGATCATTGTCCAAGTGTTCACGGAGATTTGGGAGGCTTTGTTCTCTGACTGGTTTTGATATCAGTAAAACAATAAATAAGAGGGAGAAAGAAAATAACCTCTATCTTGTCTTCTTTCTCTCTGTTATTTGTGTTAGTTAGTTTCCAAGGAAATTTAATTAGTTCAGTCCTTCTAACTCGCTTTGCATGTATGATATGATATGATATTCCATCTTCTGCCTGCCACTCAGTTTAATTACAGAACCCTTTTCATATCACATATAATTTTCTTATTTCTGTTGCTACTGTTCAAGATTCTTTTCTATCTCTTGGAATGTCACAAGTTAAAAATGTTATTAAAATCTAACATTTACTCAAGTCAAGAGAATTAACAATACATCTTTCAATACACAAGCATTGTTTATGGGAAAACCAAGCTTTCTTGATCACATAATTAGAACGTGTTGGTTGGTTGGTTGTTGTTAAAGAATGGGGTGTTCGTGTGTGGATATACTGACAATTATGGAACTGTGGCTGCAAAGAAAGTGGTGAGATTGTGAAAGGAGCTAAAAAAAGGGCACTTGTCTTGTTTTTGGGGAAACAAGGGGCGATAAATGAGTTCTTCCTCTTCTCTAGGTTTGGTTGGAGTTGTGAGCGTGGAGCTTGAAAGAAATGGTGATGCGATGGGGTGCTTTTTTTGATTTGAATGGGGCAAAAGAAAGTGTTTGAATTGAAAGCACCAAAGCAAAGCAAAGCTGTCTCACTCTCCCGTGTTGTTGAATTGGACCTTTTTCAAATTCTTTTCATCTGGATGCGCCAAAAGAACACAAAAAGACTATCTTGTATTGTATTCTAAAGTGAGAAAAAGTCCCCTCCATCACACCTACATCGGAGAAAAGGAAGAGATACTATCCTCTTTCCAATGGAATTAGGAGGTTATCATTACCAAAAGTTCCCCATGTGATGAGAGTTCACGGAGTGACTGAGATCTGCCTTGGATTAAGTCAACAAAATACTCCATAGATAAACTTTTATGTACCTCTGAGTTGTGACCACAACAAAAGATATTCATTCCAACACACCTGTTGTATTTAAAAAGGGATAGTTTAATTCATCGTTACTTATAATAAAGCTAAACGTAGCGAATGATTCCATATTTACACCGGATTTTTCTTATTGCAGTATTCTACAGTAGCAACTGCCATAAAAAGTAACTACACTTCATCTGCTTAACACCGAAGAATATTTAATATCATGTTAGCAATGTTGACCGTATTTTTAATAATATATATGGCAGAAACATAAGGGGTATTCACATGATGCAAATATTTTTAGGTCCCCTTTTCTTGTTTGAACATCATGTGTTTCTAATTAAGAATTATGAACTTGTAGACCAAGATGCAGATATGGCCGAACAGCAAATTTATTTGTCCTAGTTTCATGACAAAAAGTTATTAGCCAATGTCCGGGAAAAACGTTCCTTCAATTCTTTTCAAATGTCCTATATATCACTCCGGTCAAAGAAAAAACAACGTTTGTTCAATAATTTAGCAATGAATCTGTCACCATGCAAGGACAACATGATTTAGAGATCCTTCAAAGTATCAAGTCAAAAAAAAATAATTGTTCACACAGACGTTTTATATATTTTTTTCCTTTTATCTTTATCGGTCGTTTAATCTATCTCGTCTCATTTTTGTTTTTTCCGTTTCAACCTCTCTTTTATGTACATAAAAAAGTTGTACAGAATTAATATACATAATTTGTGATCCAAAAATAATGAGAGAGGGAACACAAAAGTTTGTCGGTTTTGTAGGGGATTGGTACACCTACAGAAGAGACAAGATGCATAATTGTTAGGCGAAAACATTAGAAAGTTTGTATCATTAACCAAATTCATGTGGATGAATGTATTGTTATGGAGCAAATTGTATTGGTTTGAGCAAGCAAGACAGGACAGAAGAAGCACACACCCCTTTAACATGAAACACTGTCCCAGACGGAGATCATGTCGTTTGTCTTGACTATATAATCGAAAGTTGAGAGATCTGAAAATAATTGTCGTAAGGAAGGATCTTGGGCTGTTCATGTACATGTATCAATGAATGACAGGCAAAGATATGTTAGGGTCATGATGGGACTAAGGACTGCAGCTTCAACAAACTAATGGAAAACAAGGGTAGCCAAAAATAAAGTTTAAAGTTTAGTATAATTTAGAAAGAAGTGAAAAAAATAAATAAGGAAGAATTGGAGAAAGGGAAAGGATCGGTCATGTGTTTGTCAGAGGGTGGATACGTACACTTCCCATTCCATTATACTGTGATTTGAAGGTGAAAGATGAATTTGGGGGCGTAACGTCGGTGTCAAGAGAATGGGTGTAGCAGCTTAAAAACTGAAACGAAAGAGAAGGCACAGTGGAATGAGAAAGTCTGGGGCAAAACTGTTATGAGGGTTTGCAGAAAGAATAATATAAAACCAAAACGTTTCTATCTTTCAATTACTTGTGGGGACTGTATCTCCTACTCTACTTAATGCTATCATTGCCCAATTACTCCAACCTACGTAATAGCTAGTTAAACAAAAACAAAAATGAAGCAAAATGAAGAGGATTTTGTTTTGCTGATGAGTATGTTTTTTGTAAAGAAAAAAAAAATGAAGTTGTTTTATTTGTTTTTGTGGCAATCTAGGAGGTCTGGTTTATTTATGTGGCATTGGCAATGGGTTTGTGTCTGTTTGCCTCAAATGGAAAGCAGATTAAAGAATGTCTGGTAGTGGTGAATCCATTATGCCTTGGTTTGGTTGCTACTCTCATTAATGATCGCATTTTTTGGGTTCTTGAGCCCCAAATCTCCTTGTCAATGCACACAAACCAAATATGTGCAATTAATTTTTGGCCGTAAAAAGGGCCAATTAATCAGCTGCATTGGGTGTCGGTTTCTGAACATGGGCCTCTTGGCAGTATAATTGGGCTGCCCTACCTCTTTCTATACTCTTTGTCGTTTAATCCCTATCTTGGCTTTGGGCTACCTCAAACATTCTTGTCACTGTCCTTCCTATGTTCTTACACAAACCACTTACTACTTCAAATTTTTTGGATCTGTAAGTGACCAACACTGAACTCAACAATTTCAAAAATAATTCTATGTGTTCGTTCACTCACGGGTTTGGCGTTTATAACATTCTCTAAGAAACCAAATATTTGAAACCAACCATTCTCTCACTACATGTCAGTGACTTTTGATAGTGCATCAAAAGAATCACAATGCCAAATACTACTACTATATAGTCTTGTTATATAAGTTTTGAATTATGTACTCTGCGTACTGCACTGACCTATTTTCACTCGCGTGATTCACTAAAAAGAGTGATTGTACATGTAACATAGCTCTTGTAAAATCTTCAGAGAGATAAATAAATACCCTCACATTTGTGGTCCCTCATATCTTGTGCAATGTTGATAGAATTCAGCAATATTAGTAATTGAAATTGAAACTATGTGATGTATATGAAAATATGAGAGTGAGAAAAAGGAGAAGGCTAAAAAATTTGAAGTTTTTGTGGTCGTGGAAGACAGAAAAAGAGAAGGGGTATGTATGGTCAGAGTGATGCAGGATTGTATCTGAATGTTACATAATGACTATCTGGACTCTGAAAGAAGATGACAAAAGAGAACTGATAAAAACACTGCCTTTGGCTTCAATAAGGGCACCATCAACGAGTAACTAACTCTGCACCTTTGCTGCACCCATATTTTTCTGTCTCTTATGGCCTTTCACTACACTGTTCACACATAATATACAGAGAATTTACATAAGGAAAAATATAGTTTTAGTTGTGCAAGAATGTACTATAAAATTAGTATAATAGACTCTTGAAAAAAAATGGTGATGGAAACTTCTCAAAAGAAAATAGAATGTGTTTATAATGCATGACTTAAAACATTAAACAAATAAAAGTTGTGCTTCTCGTGCATAAATTCAGTTTTAAATATATATTGCGATTTTGTTAATGTTACTGATGATGATTGTCCAGATTTTGTAGTTTCGGGTTCATGTTTAGTACAAATTCATCTAATGTTTTTGTTTTTCAAGATCTTCCATGACAATTCTTGATTTGGTTTTGGTTGTTGCAAAGTAGTTTCATAAGCTCTTTCTAGAAGAGTGACAACCACATTGATGGTTATGTCACCTAACACTCTCAAAATCATTTGAGTGATAGAAATTTTACACTCAAAATCCTAGGAGTTAGCATTGGTCGGATGTTTTAATGTGCACATTTCTTCGTTTCTTCGTTTTCAGAATACAAATATTTCAAAATTAATATTAATATCAATAAAGAACTTCGTGACAATAACAACTATATAAAAATTATTGAAGAAATTTGAAATATTACTAGGACTTGAGGACACCGTCATTAAACCTTTTAACGACTTTTCAAATCGGAAACTATTGTCACACAACTTTGAAAAGAAACATTTTATGTATGAAAACTATTTTGTCATATAGTCGGAAGGAGTCTTGTAAATTGAAACCATTATTTAACTCTTAAAAATTAAACTAAACATGTTCAATGTAATATCTGAAAGAAATTAGTTTGAAAGTTTACAGTGAGAAAATAAGAACATAGAAATTAAAAAAATAAAAAAGACTGAATCACAAATTAAAGAGACAATAATAGACCTTATTTTGAGATTTAAAGATGTCAGCATGGGCTTTTTTTAATAGTATGGTAGCATTTTTGTCAAACACCACAAAAGTGGTTCAATCTCTTGCATTAGTTACCCGAAGCTTAAGTTTATACTTGAATCAAGAATATATATATATATATATTCATATATAACAATACAATACGAAAAGCATCATGAATAAAGTTGTGGACAGTATTTCTAAATAACCTTGATCACATGTTTATGGTATTTTTCATAGAAACATATTTTTTAGTTTGGATACACTGCTTTGTTGCACACAAAAACAATGAACTACAAATGATCATGTTTAAGAATGTGTTTAATTGTAGCCATTACAACAAAATTACTTTTCTATTCCACCACCATCAAAACAATACTTCATTAATTATTTAACTCAATATAAGAGGATAATAATATTATATTTCTTTGCAATCTTTTAGTTCTTCGATGGAGTTTCCTAGATTGAGTCCAAGGAATTCATCTTCAATGTTGATTTTAGAAGATTCAAGCGTTGTGATATAGATTCTACGTCCTATAAGGTATAAAACTTCTTATCAAATATATTACACATTAAAAGTCTGAACAAAACTTTACAAATTCAAAAACAACAAATGGAAAAAAGAACTTTGCCTTTGTCATTGAAGCTAACATCAGCTAAACAATTCTTCATACAATTAATTAACCATTGCAACACAGTAAATTTGCCCATTAACGTGAGAGAGAGCGATTACTGATCAGGAGAAAAGCTGCTATAAAATATAAGACAGAATTGTTTGAGAGGCACAGAAGTCAACAACAACCCGCTCCTTTCATCAAAAGCAAAAGCAACAAACTTAAAAAAAAAAAAAAAGGGTTAAATATGTTTTGGTTGCCTTAACTTTCGGTGAATTTTGGAATTAGTCTATTTTGAAATTTTGAACCAATTTAGTCCTTCATCTTTCGAAATATGTAGATTTAGTCTTTTAATCAAATTTTGTTAAGTTTATTTGACATTTCAAGCGCATTTGATAATAATATTTGACTTAACATTAAAGAAAAAATGTATCAAACAATATAAACAATTCAAATACAATTGTGAAATTTGTATAAAACATCAAATAAACCTAACAAAATTTGATTAAAAAGACTAAATAGACGTATTTCAAAAGATGAAAAACTAAATTGGTCCAAAATTTCAATGGATTAATTTTAAAATTCAATTAAATAACCAGAAATATATTTATCACAAAAAATAATTTAGGGTTTTGTGTGTTGTGGGGCCCTGTAGGAAGCAGAAAGTAAACAAGGGCAATAAAGGGAGCGTGTGAAGACAAAAGACCCTAAAAGCAAAGGAAGCCGATGCCAGAAAGAGGAATTGCATTCATCATTCAAAACAAAAAGCTGAAGAACCTTTCATGGCTACCCTTCTTCTATCATCTTATAAAGAAGAAAAACACTTCATTCATTCATTCATTCACATCCAACTACACCATCAAAACACACAGATACATATATTTTGTTCTGTGTCTCTTCGTGCACCAAGTACACAACATCATCAAAAAATCATTACTATCACTCTTACTGTCATCACTTCAGCAATGCAGCTAGGAAACTCCATTTCCAACACCATGAAGTTCTTGCACAAGACTCTTGAGAACTTCAAGTCTTGTTTCTTTCCCAGATACCAGAAGCTTCCCAAAACGCCTCCACAAAATCAGTTCTTGGGCATGGACAATAACAATTATAAAGACTTGGAAAAGTTCTACAGTGACTTCACCGAGCAATGGGATTCAGGAAAAGAGAAGGGTAGGCAAAAAAGCAAGAAGAAAGGCAAAGAGGTTCCAAATGAAAGCGTCGTTGGGTTGAACAATGCGAGGCATGATGAGCAGAAGATGAAGAAGAGTGAGGAAAGAGAGGAGTGTGAGAAGAAAAAACAGAAGGGGTTAACCAATGAAAGGGTGAATCAGAAGAAGGATTGGAGGGGTAATGGAAATTATTGCATGGTGGAAAAGAAGCTTAGAGAAATGGAGATGTTGGAGATGAGTGATGTTGATTATGTACTTGACATCGAAGAGGTTCTGCATTACTATTCTAGAATCACGTGTCCCATGTATCTTGAAATTGTGGATAAATTCTTGGTGGAAATGTACTCTGAGTTCAATTCTTGTTGTTACACCTCGTAATCGTGGTATTAAATCTGGGGTGAAGTGAGGTCTTAGGTTTCATGACTTTTGTCTTGTTCTTTAATGTTTCTGTCCATTTCGTTTGTTTCTAAAATTCAAATTAACTGTTGTTGTTGTTGTTGTTCAATATCTATTTCGTTGATCAATCAGCAAAGGATGAATTTGACAAGCACTTTTTAGATGTGAAAGTTCATAATGTGTCTTGTTTTGAAAATTGCTTTGTTTCTTAAATAAAATAAAGAAAATGTGTCTTGTTAAGAAGACTTTTCATAAGCTTAATTTACGGAAACAGAAGGTACTTGGGTCCCTTGAGGAAAGCCATAAACCTTTTGCTTTTTTCTTTCTTTCTTTCTTTATCCTCTTTAATGGATGTCTTTTATTAAAAAACTATTAGGTGATTTAAAATTATTAAGAGTTTGGAGTACTCTTAATTGTATGTTTTCTAAAAAATTATTAGAAGTATAAACTGTTTAAAATTACCTAATAATTTCTTGCTTTTTACAACTAAAGCCATTGGCAGAAAGGTTGAGGAGAAGACATCTGAATGATAAGAAAATAAAATCAAGGCAGTAAATAATATGATTAAAGAAAATAATTAGTGTTGGGTATAAGAATTAAGGTAAAAGAAATAAAATTAACTATTTATTCTATCCAATGCTTTTATATTTATTAGATTTTATACTGCCTATATTTATTCAATTTTAAATCAAAAGAAATAAACATATTCCGGGCTTATTTTTAAATTATTATAAAATTATTATATACTAGGTAGCCATTAGGTGCTACCTTTTTTATTTGTTAAATTAATATAGAAAATCCAGGGAAGTCTTATATTGCTAACTTTTAGATTAGTGTAACAAAATGAAATAAAATATTCGTTTGGATTGATAAAACATGGAAACGGAGTTTCTTTTAGTTATTTTCTAAATTACGTATTTTTATTTTTCTCAAAAGAAAAAGGAACGAAAATTTGATTTATCATTCATGGTTGTCTCTTTTTTTGTGCTACACTTACTACTACCATTAACTTTCCAATTATGATGCAGTCATATGAAGCATAGTTTCTTTTTAGTGCCTTCATTTAAGGTGAAATACAAAATTCTTTTAAGGAGAGAAAGAAAAAAAGTTTAAATTCTTTATAGTTGAAAATAAGTTTATGTGTAAATTAATTTTATTCTTATATAATTTTAATTTTTTTTAATCTATGCGTAAATTAATTTTAACATATTAAGAAGTTAATATTATCATTTTAATATTTTTTCTTTTAAAACCGTGTGAAATTCATTGAATATTTGTAATATAATATTTTAATTCAGGTGTAGAAAATACAATGGAATTAATTATTTTTTTATTAGTTTCATAATTAAAGAAAGAGTAAAATATAAATTACATAAACATTCATTCATTAATTTGTTAATTATTTTAGCTGTGATCGGAAGAAAAAAAAAACAGTTACAAAGCTTGTATAGACAAAAACTACTTTGATATTATTTTTAGTACTGGTTTTTCTGTTTGACATGACAAGGCCTATTCCCGCCATGAACCGATCCTTTAAGACTTAAAATGGGTCCAATAGAAGGATGACTACTGTAACGTTTTAGGGAATTGTTTTTCCCATTTTTTTATTTATAAGTTTTTTCTACAATATTTATAGCTCGAAAACATAATTTATTGATTTAATTTTCGTTTATTAGTATAAAATATGTTCTTCGAAACGTATTTAACACTTTTATTAACTAAGTTAAAAATATATTCTTTAAGTATTTAATATTCCAAAAATTAAATTTTAAAACATTAAAAAAGTAAGATCTGTAACGAATTTTCCCAAATATACTTATTAAAATAATGAGTTAATATAAACTGTTCAATGTCCAAAAAAAATTAATCAATTCAAATATGAAGTCATCTTAGAAGGCCTAAATATTAAAAATAATTTAGGAAGTGGAAGAAGGGTGTATAAGTCAAATAAAGGAGCAAAAATAAAAGTTTGGCTTTTTGTACTTAAACTTAAGTAGATGAAGTGCCTATTATGACCTGGTTATTTCATTACTTCATTAATTTATATTTAATAGAAATTTTATTTTATTTTTATGTTGGTACACCTTTGCTATAAATGGTTGTGATAAAACAAACCTACTAGAATGAAATAGGAAAAATAAAACTAGTCTTAGCCCATTCAGTTTAACTTGCACGCTTCACTTTCTGCCCAATCCCCATGAGCCCAAACTCTATCGTTCTTTGGGGGTTTCTTTCTGCACCTACAATTTTTCTTCTGCACCCAAAAATCCAAAACATGTATCACCCAAAAATGCACTACCATACAAAGTGCTCATGTGCATTGCATTATTCTACTTACATTGCTCATGGATATTTGAAATTGTATATTATAATTTGAAAAAAAATCATTATTTCAAAATCATTTATATTACGGAAACATGTTAATACTACTGTTTTTATACTTTTGGAACCATTTGATCATCAAATCACCAATGCTAAATTTTACAAGATTTATTGAAAATAATCATGGTTAAATATAACTGAGCAGTTAATAAAAAAAAACAAAAAAAACCTTATCCTATTTGTATCAATGATATAGAAATTAACATGACTTATATATTGGCCTTGTCTATGGAAAAATATTCCACCAAAGCAATTCTCCCTCTTAAGATGGCACAATATGCATGTGCTTTGGATATGGTCACATGGTTGAATTACTAAGAACAAAAGGATAAAGGAATGACACAATCTGAGGTTGGAAGAAACGTCCAAGAGTCTGAGAAAAGATGACACTTTTTTTTTTTTTAAAGTACAGATTCAAAGGTTCAGCACTATACAAGGTGGATCCCATTTTATCTGCTACTTATATTGATCAAGAGATGAAGAGAAACCCACGTCATGAATAAGAAATTGTGCTATTCATTGACATTCCAAGGATATTGGATCAATGTCACTTCACTTCATCAAATTTCACTCATTTCTATGGATCAATCTACTCTCTTCTTTCAAACACACCCACATTGTGGGAACCCCATTTTTTCTCTCATGTCTCTCTCATCTAGCCCTGCTATGCTAAAGTGGAACACCTATAAGCCTCATCATTTTTCTTTGAATTCATAATCATTTTGAATACGAATTCTAGTTTGAGTTGTTGGAGTCGTATGGATAATTTTTTAGGCATTCAAGTGTGAGTCTAAGTCTCACATAAGATAAAAATGAGAAAGTAAAACACTATATAAGAATAAAGACCCATAAATCTATAAGGTTTTAGGTTGAGAGTAATGTTAATACCTTATGTGTTTGTTCAAGTTTCAGGTTTTTAGTCATTTATAACCAATTTGATTTATTTTAAGTACAATGGTCACAAATTGAAGATTTATCAACTATATTATTAATTGTATAAATAACACAACAATCAGAGATGAATCAAGTTTTTTGACATGAAAAATTTGTTATCAGTGAATGTAAGACTTACATTAAGAAGAAAACATTTGACGAGTGTTTGCATGTCAATATATTATGTAGGAGTATGCATTATTGTAGCTATAGTTTGTAGACATCTCTAATTGCTACAAACTACAGATAGTAGAATAACATTAAAATATAAAGGCTAGGACGATGAATTGTTCCTTCTATTTCAATTTTCATCTGTTGAAAAGTATCTGTGCCTACCTACCTTTTTCATTACAGAAGCATGCAATGAGAATCATATGGTGAGAAAATTTAAGACAAATAATGTTGTGGGCTTAAGGATGTTGATTTGTGATGGGTGGAGTTAACGACTTAACTTAAAGCTTGACCCTATTCTCAAATGTTATCTTCATTGCTGGTAACTGATTTGACAAAGATGTGTGGTGTCACATTGCATATAGCTAGGGCTATACATAGGTTATATATATTCCTAGGAAAAGTAATTAGGTTTAACGTTGGATGAATGGTTTGTTTTGTTTTGTTTTGTTATGAAGGATAATGAGAAATGAGATTGTTGAAGGTTGTGTTGGTGATGGAGGTAGAGAGAAAGAGAGAGTTTGGGAAAGTGGTAATTAATTGTAACATGTTTGGTTTGGAATCCGGAACATGTGGAGAGAGGAATGATTGAAGATTGGAAAATGAAAGTGGTGGTCCTCTTCGAGAGAAAGATCCCAGTGTTGATATATTTGGGAAGTACACCAAATCGGAAAAAGTAACAAACAAACAGTAGGATACACAACTATTTCATTGCTATCTTCCAATCTATTAATTCACACCTTTTATTCACAAAGATAAACTTCTATATCATGTGTGTTTTAATTACTGAGACACCTTTCAAGCTCTTTTTCAAATTATTAACAGATTAAATTCTAATTAATCTGTTAATAGAATAGGAGTTTTTCTTTTGTTGTAACATAATATATATATATATATATATATATATATATATATATATATATTCTCTTTTTTTTTTTAAAAAATAATAAAATTATTATTGTTATAATTATGAAGGAAATAGAATAATTTTTATAATTTTATGTTAATAGTTTTGGTTTATTTTGTAGATCTTTTTTTAATTATAGATAATTATTTCAATTTAAAAAATAGTTAAATTTAAAATAACGATGAAATCGATAAAATTTAAATTTAAAACAACGGTCATATAAAGGATAAAATTGATATAAGGTATTTTAATTTAAAAAAAAAAACTATTTAAAGAGTAAAAGAGAAATAAAATGTGTACAAAAATCTCTTTTATATAATGATATAGAATAGTATTAGGGTTAAATATGTTTTTGGTCTCTTAACTTTCATTCAAAATTTAGTCACCTTTTGAAACTTTAACCCAATTTAGTCTCTTAACAATCTTAGAAATGCGTGAGCTTAGTCCTTTTAATCAAATTGGTAAGTTTTTAGATGTTTCAAATGTGTTTCTTAGCTAACATTGAAGCGAAATTGTGTAAAAGAGTGTAAAAACTCAAATATTATCTTAAAATACATTTGAAACATAAAATAAATTTAACAAAATCTAATTAAATGGACTATAAATTTATGCAAATTTAAAGTTGACGACTAAATTGAGACAAAGTTTTCAAAAAAAATTAATTCCAATTTTCACTTAACATTAATGAATCAAAAACATATTTAATTATTATTATTATTAAATATATTTTGAGTCTTTCAAATATAACACAAAATTATAATTGGTTCATATTCAAAATTTGATTTCTCTTTAGTATCTTTACTTAAAAAAACAATAAATTTAGTTCCTCATTCTCAACTGCGTTAGATTTTGTCCCACAAGTTTCAATTACAATTTTCGAGCCGGACCGAATTGCAATGTTAAAATTTAATTTACGTTGTAGTTGAAACAAAGTTATTCCATTCTTGGAAGCTTAATTAACCCCGTCGTGTGGAAGTCCAATAATCAAAGACATTAGGGAACTTATCTAATATCAAACAAACTAACAAAGTTAGTTTTTCCTTTAAAAGCAAAGTAAATAGTTTTACATTCTTACTCAATATATTATTTATTACATTTAATAAAATATGTAAGTTACGCACAATAATTTCTTACACACACATCAATTTGTTCCTAACAACCTCAAAAATTAATGATCAAAACTTTAATAAAAAAGAGCGAAAAAAGAAATCTCATCATGCAAACTAATTAAGTTGTACCTACATCTACTATAAGTTTATAAACTATGATAATTCTGTAATCCCTTTGTAGAAAAGAAAAGAAATTATGTGTGTTATAGGAAAATGGACAATGATAATAAGATTTTTATTTTTTTACTTTCATCCTTTATTTTTTTATGTGATTTAGTGTAAATTATTGATTAATGTGTCATTATCTTTTTTTTAAACTAATCAATAACCCATACCAAATCACGTCAGAGAATAAAAAATGAGAGTAAAAATATAATTTTTCATTCGAAAAAAGTATATTGAGTGTGCAACGTCCTTGTTTCTTTCCCTGTCTAAAATGGTAGTGATGAGTCGTCATGCTCATGCACATGGTCACGCTCTCACGCACTCTACACCAGCCTGCATGACTTGCCCTTTTCATCTACGTAATAAAGTTGAGCACAGACAAACATCATTTCCATCCCAATAACCTTCTCCTCCATTTAGCTGTTCACCATTTTTATGCACACAATCCCCAGAAGGACCATTCTTAATTAATCACTTATTCTCTTATATTCTCTCACAACAACCCTACTTCTATACCTATCGCAATTAACAAAACCTTCCTCTCTATAATTGCTTAAGCCGCCACATCTCTATCATAAATCAACCAATCATTATCTGTAACATCCATGAAAGCAACCTTACGTCCCAAACCTTCTTATATTCTCCCTACTTCAATCTCTAATCCTTCTTCTACCCATTTTCTGTTCTCACCATAGGGACTCTCTACACCTACTTTAGCTACAAGTTTCGTTACTTTCTCCAAACTTTTTAATTCAAATATTCTGCAGATATATACATACATTATTATTGAGTTTTTTATGCAGTGGAGAATATTATTATTAGGGCTTATCGATCTTATGGTCCTACATACACGTTCTCCTGACTTGAGGTTGGGATGGATGAGAGTTTGAAAGTGTGAAGGTTTTGTCTTCCTCCGCACAATAATTAGGTAGTTAAGCACAAAGTAGCAGTGTTGTATAATCATGTAAACTAATGAATGAGAAATGGTCCTGCACAAGAATAATATAGAAGAGTATTACATTACAATAAATCTTTTTGGACCACGGGTATTAAAGGTGGCAAGTATATGCATATACCAAATACATGGTCCAGATTTTAGAGCATATGTGCACCATGCATGCGTATACCTGCACTGCACAATAAGAAAGAAAGAAAGAAAGCAGAGTCGTGGTTGTTTCCCTGTGCTATCACGTGCCATCTGGACCATCTATACTATTTTAGATCACTGTCTCTCTGGGAAAATCCCTCAACCTTAATTTCTCATTCAATCCCAGGGACAAGAAATAATGTGCCTCTCTGCTTGATTCATTAAACCTTTTAACAATATTAATTAAGGTAGACGTTAGAACTCCCACGTCGACAAGAGATAAAACCAATTCATAATATATAAGTGAATGCAATCCTTACCTTACAAGCCGGTTTTGTGGGGTTCAATTAAGCTTAAAGTCCACTTCTAACATGGTATCAGAACTATATTAGAGCCTATTCTAGTAAATTTTATTGGACATTCTGTTCTACCCGATATCGGACCGCTAACGGATCACTCACTAATTTATTGTCTTATTCTGGTGCAATTCTCATCTTACAAATCGGTTAAAAATATAAATTTATAACATATAAATTACATAAATATCATCTTATAATAGATGATTTTGAGTTTGAAGCGTTGAATTACATTAAAAGTCTTTTTTTAAGGAGGTTTTAGAGGTATCGAAAACCTATCTTAATATTCTTTTATGTTTGTTCGATTAATGTCATCACTGTTAAATAATTTATTTCTTAGGATTAAGTTGAAATCAGTTTTTTTATAAAATACAAATTAAAATTATTAATTTTATTTATTTATATCTAGTCAATAAAATAATAATATTTATGGTTGTTAGATGATAGCATAAAATATAATAATTGTCATGCTATCATCATCCTTGATATTTCTTGCTTCAGCCGTAGGCGTGCGATAAGTTTACCAGTGTTCGGTACGAGGAGCACTGTTGTTTGAGGAACAATTACTTTTGCTGCCTTTTATTTATTGTGTACATTAAAAAAATTAAAGTCGCACATCAAATTGAAAATTTGAGGATAAAAAAACAAATTTAAAGAAAATAATTCCACTGCTTTTTTTGTTTTACACACGTATTTGTATATATTTTGAAAGTTTGTTCTTTTGACCTAAAAGTGTTTCACATGTAATCATCCTTGATTCCAATATAATTGATGGGCGTCTCATTCTGTGTAGTCTTCATTCTTCCACCGTCCTCCCATAATCAAAATCACTTCATTATCCACGTCACTATCGTATTTTGTTTTTGAAATTAATAATAATTATTATTATCTTTTTATAAAGGCTATTATATTTAGGATATTTAATAACTCTCACATTATTTAAAAATCATTTAAAAGTCAAGATCAAACATAATTTAAATATCTTTTCATTTCTTTATCTTTTAAATATTTTTTAATGACAAAACTATGATAAAAAATCGTACTCCAAAATAGATAATATCACATATAAGTATTTCGGAAATGTCGTGCCGGACGAATTTGATTCAGATTGGAACAACTAGGCATAGTTAGAGATCCCAATTATATTTTATAAACTTATTAAGGTTTCAGACCAGGGATTATAATTAAAAATTTGGACAGATATTTTATCTTCCACATGAAATCAATTCGAATATATATTTTAATTTGTGTAAAGTAGAACAAGAATCTTGCATTTATAATTTAACAAGGTTTAAATCACTTTATGTTTTCTGTTTGTGTCTGTATTTACTCGTATGAATCAAGTACTAAGAAAATATCCATTGAATTTTTTTAACATATTAAACTATGTTTACATGAGGAGAAAAAAAAACTACATTAAACGTTATCTTCCATTTATATTTTATGGTGCGATGAGTTTTTCAGGATTAACAGTACCTAGTTAAGAAACTGTTATCGATTAAAAAGTTGAAAATAAATAAGAATTATGATATTTTCACAAACTTTATTTTGATAAAATTTGATAAAATTTATTGTTTAACATACATCAAACTTTTTTTTTAAATCACACTAAACATTTTTTTCATCTATTAAGATGTTGTTACATATATATATTGTCAAAAATTTGTTAATAAAATAATTTTAAAAATTAATTTAGATAAGGATGAGAAGAAGAGAAGTTTGTTGATTTTTCCCATTGAGAAATCGATAAACTGGACTATGGGATATCGTTGATTAATATTTTCCAAAAAGGTCTACAATAAGTCACATCTTGTTTCAAATTATATTACTATTCTCTCAATCACACCTATTTTTTTTAGTTTACTTTGAATGTTTTTACCAAATATTACATTGCTGTTTGTTTACTATTCAGAATTTTCGTATCGTGTTTTATAATTTTTTAATTTTGCAAGTTATTTTTTGTACAGTTTATTTTTCAACTTACTTTTGTATGGTTTAAGTTCATGCAAATTCTTTACATATTTACATTTTACATACTTTATTTGCAATTAGTAATTTTCAAAGTTAAGTCATTTTACTTTCCTTTATTATTTTCCCACCTCCACTTTCATTTTTTCAATTAATACTTGTTTTTTTCTTCTAAAATTTAGTTTTTATCATAAAAATATAAAATAGGCAAAAAAATAGTTAAATTTTATATATTTTTAATTGAGACAATAAAATTATAATAATCATAAATATAATTTTAATTATAATAACAATAATAAATTTAAGTACTAAAATTGATTATTTTTCAATAAACTAAATTATAAAATGTCAAAGAAAAATATTTACTTAAGGTAAAAATCATAAAATATTATTAATCTAAATAAAAGAAATTACAATTTGGTTAGAATATTTTGATATATATATATATATATATATATATATATATATATGGAAAACAAAAACATAATTAAAGTTTATTTAATAAAGGAAACAACATGCATGGAAGTTGAACTGTAATAGAAACTTATATTAAAGAGAAAAATGTTTTTCATATTTTTCACTTTTTAAACGTTGTAGTTTGCATAGGTTAGAGACAAGCAGTAACTGCAACAGAACTTTATGCAGAAAATCAGAGTTTGAATGAATTACTAATCAACTAGGCATAGAAAATCAGTCTCACAACTATATATGTTGAAGTATCTAAACGATTTTATCTATACACGAAGAAAATATGGAACACAATTCCTTCATTGTAGTTGAAAACTTTGAATTGTTCTTCTTCTCTTAAACTCTCACTACAACTTCAATTTCCAACTTATGTATATCCCTTTGATCATAATTGAATTCAACGTTTATGAATACAACCTCCATGTGCACGATTTCAATTTTCAACCCTCACATCTCAATCATTTAGATTAAATCAATATGGCCTCTCTTTCCAACTGATGGTACTCTTGATTTTTAGCTTGATTGAAAAGTTTTTTAAATGATAATTAGAATTTGTATCATAACATCAAACTGATATTTTGAAAAGAAATTTACAAGAATGGTTATTCATTAATTTAAATATGACTTTTAAGTATCATAGATAAAATAAGAAAGTTGAGTGATATATAAAGAAAACAAAACTTATAAACATTAAGTCTTAGGTAAAAATAAGAAAGTTGAGTGACATATAAAGGAAACAAAACTTATAAACATTAAGTTTTATATTGTATTCGCTTGATGTGATTGTATTGTTGAAAGGAGTTAAGGACGACGGATTATGAAAACGAAGTGTGTTCCTTTAGGGTGATTTGTGAGGAAATGAGAGAGCGGAAATGCAAGATTGATCAATTCTCCCATCATGCATGATTGGCCATTTTACAATCATAACCTTGTCACGTGTTGTTCTGCTTTTGCTTTGCTGCGAAAGATTCCTGAAGCATGTTGAACATTCACAATCAAGATTCCTGACCAAAGCTAATACACAATAAATATTCCTAAATAAAGTAGCTGTAATTTTGAATTTTCATCGAACAAAGCTTTGAATTGACATTAAATATCATCCTTTGTGGGTTTGTGCGTGTTGGTGGAATGGTTGTGAAGCTTGGAGGTGCGAGAGCACACGTATTGAAGTGTTTTGTTTTGTGGTTCAAGTTTTTCGAACTCAGCTTTATAGGTGAGTTTTCTTCTGAATTGGGTGGTGGTAAACGAAAAACCTCTCGTGGCCCATGTAATATGAGGTCCAAGCTCCATGTGTGTGTGAGTGCTCAAGCTTATGTGTGTGCGTGTTTCTGGTTGAATGTGTGTTGCATGTGTAGAGGAATCACTTACGTAATCAATGTCGTGTTTTGTCTAGGGTAGCAACATCAGTGTTGTGCGTGTGTAATAAGTTACAACATCGATAATGTGCATGCGCATGAAATGTGTGGGTGTGGTTGGTTTTGAGCTTCATTTTCTTGTTGTAGAAGGTGATTCGTGGACGTTTTAGGTTTTTGCAGGCCGTGGATGGAGGTGAAGTTGTGGTGGAGTGGATTTGCAGCGTTTGAAGTGTGGTTTGGGAAACTTTGATTTATATGTCAAGTGGTAGAAGTGTTATATTTGAAGGAAAAACTTAAAAGTCTCACATTCAATAAATAATGAATTTTTATTTTATTTTATAGTTTTAATGTTTTTTATTAATATTTTTAAAAATAAGGTTTATTAATTTATACTAATATATATTACATATTTATATTATTTATTTCTATGAAACATAAATATTGATACGAACACTAATAATAAAATATATGTGACATTAGAAATGTAAACATTCAAATATATATATATATATATATATATATATATATATATATATATATATATAAATAATATTTACAATATTCTCAATCAAAAGATATTTCTAAAATCAAAATTATTTCCTAAAAACTAATTTAAATAAAAAAGATATTAAATAAATATTCTCAATAATGAGTTATATAATAAATCTTATAAGAGATCAAGCAAATCATGAATGAGATCACCTTACAGCTACTTAAATTGAAATTGACTAACATGATGTTATCTTCAAATTATTAAAATGTGTTATCAACCTTAATGTCAATATGAGCGAGTTGAAAGATTTTTCTTATTTATCATTGGATCAGTTACATCAAACTCAATGTCCGCTTTTAACCCTTGGTTGTATTTTACAAAATGGTCAATCAACAATTACACGCAAACAAATCGAAAATAATCATCAAATGACTTTACATGATTTTATCTGAAAAATAAAGTTATAAAATTATTGATCCGAGAATTTTTCATTTTTAAATACGGATTTAGACGGGATACAAACTTAAATGAGTATAGACTTAAAGGAATGTCTATTGTATTGGTAGGTTTTATTTGGATGTAGAGAATAAAGATCTTTGCACTAATTGTATATAATATAGTTTCCATCAATAATATTTTCCTAGACCCATCGACAAATCATCGTCCCTATTACTGATGGAGTATATGGCATTAGCAATTACTGAGGATTTCATAAGTTTGTCGGTAAGTTTTACAAACGCACAAAATACCGACAATTATGTTATTAGTCATCTGTCAGAAATTACATTACCAACAAATTTTACTAATTTTTAACGAATTTCAACGGTCGATAATACTATATCTTTTTAGTTAACATTTTTTAATTTGCACTCCAATTTTATCTTTATTTCGATTCACATTTTTTATATCTTATGTAACCATTCCTTTAATGTACTTATCACATTCTTCTTGATATATTTATCCTAATATCCTCAAACTTCCAATTCAATGCACTCGACACTTGTATACTTTAGTCTTTTCTTTTATCTTTACAATATGGGTTTTTGAAATGGTTAAATGTAAACATTGCTTCCATTCATATACAAGTTACATATATGTGATAGATCTTGTACATAAACTTGTATTTATACCCTTCGTAAATGGATTGATTATATTTTAAAACTTCCTTAATTATATCTCTTATAAACAATAACTGCAACTAGGTTAGAATCTATAGACTCGTTTATATTATCCGAATCTCTTATTACTATACAGAAATCCGACTGATTTTTCATTCCTTGAAAGGGGAATTCTGGATGGTGGTGCATCCACGAACACAAGATTTTGCTTTGTTTTATAGTACCACACTTACGTGGTCTTAGAAGCTTTCCAGCAATGTTCAATATCTTCTGCAATCCTCTTCGCATCAATGGATGTTCCAAGAAGACCACGATTACTGAAACCCACTGCATACAATCCATTTTCACCTTTCCATCCATTTGGGAAAGCTTTTCGAGGCAACCCATCCTTCTCACAAAACATCTCGCTCCCCTGCTCAAACCAAACATTTCAAAATCCCAATCATTACCTCAAACAATCATTATTCTATGCGAAAATCTATCAAATCAACAATCAAAATTGGAATTTTGTAAGTTAGCAAGTGTCGAAGGAAGCACCTTCAACCAAGTGGGTACATTGCTTTTGTAACCGGTCGCCATAATGATTGCGTCGAAATTCTCTGTTTTTCCATCCACAAACTCCACCTTGTGTTGTGCTAGCTGTTTAATCCCGCGGCAAACCTATACATATCAGACCATGTATCGTTAGAATCAATGAAAGAGAAACAAGATTTTTAAAAACGGCAAATTTGGTTGACTACGACAAGAACCAGAATACGATAAAATAATTTAGGTTTGATTGGGATAGAGAAGATTATCTAGCCTTAATTTTTCCGCTTTTTATGTGAGCAAGTGTTCCAACATCCAAAACTGGGGTCTTGCCGTACAAGTTCTTGAGCTCTAGAGGGCCAATTTTGGGACGATGAAGTCCAAATTGAGCTGTGTCCCCAAGAATGAGATGTGACATTAGAAGCAAAAACTTATCCACGAGGCGTACAGGGAACCACTTGAGCAAGAACATAGACAAACCAAAAGTTGATTTCCCGAACATTTGCTGAGGTAAGATATGCACCTGTGGTGAAAACAAAATATCACGTTTGAAATCTTAAAAGTTGCTCAAGAAACATTTTAGGAAAATTAGAGACACCCCAGTAGTGACCATCATCTTTTCATGCTTCCGGAGATTCTCTTCACCACTGAAAATGGTTCCATGACAGAAAACAACATTAAAGATTTTGGGTTGCTGACCACGTTCGCGCATGCCGAAGGATTCCAATAAACTATTCAGGACCATGATAAATTCCTTTTTCAAAACTTTTCTTTATTTAGAATCAACACTCATGTTTTCAAAAATAATTAATTAGTTTCGCAAACACACGGTTTCTGCCATACTAGTTCTTTAGTAATGAAAATGACGTATGAGGCTTATATTTTACCCTCACAATAACTCATTACACAATAACTTAAAATATAAAACTTTAGGCGTGGTCTTACTTCTGTTCATTCATGTCATATTTTACTCCTTTATGCACGTAATACATTAGCATACTCTGTTCATGTCACTGTTCTACATCAATTCCAACAAGAACACATATTTAAGCTGAATTTACTGCAAAAGCAATACCCAATACGCTTTCTTATGCATGTACAAACACAGTAATAACAGGATTGTAGAGAGTTCTTCAATACTTTTCTGATAGATATGTTTTAACTATTATTATATGTCATAATTTCTTTGTAGTTAACAGTGTATAGATATTTTGAACTGGAGGTACTAGTGATGGAAGCATATATACGAAGATGTTGAGGATGTTATTGAAATTTACTAACCGTGTCTCTAACCACAAGGGACGGAAGAGCATTATGGTTGCAGAGATCTAAGCAAACTTCCATTCCCGAATTTCCACATCCAACTACCAAAACCTTCTTTCCGCAGAACATAGTGCCACTTTTATATGTGCTAGTGTGTAAGATAGGTCCTTCAAACTCACCCATTCCTTGGATTTGTGGCACAAACTCCTCAGCATTCTCTCCAGTAGCTACTATGAGCCACTCACAGACATATTCTGTCTCCTCCTTTTTGAAGTCTTGAGTCTTGACCCTCCAGCAGCCACATCTGTGATCATAATTGGCACTGACCACTGTTCTGCTGAATGTTGGTTTGATGTGAAAATGGTTGGCATAGGCCTTCAAGTAGGCCAAGAATTGTTGCTTTGTTGGATAAGAGGGAAGGTGTTGGGGGAATGGCATTAGAGGGAGTTCGCAGAATTGCTTAGGAAGATGAAGACACAAGCGATCATAAGTCTTGAACTGCCACATTGAAGCTATGCAATCAGATTTTTCAAGGATTAGGCTTGGAATACCTTTCTGTTTAAGACATGCTGCTGCAGCAAGCCCTGAAGGTCCAGCACCTACTATCACTGCTCCTCCAACACCTACCACTCTTCTCATTTTACCCATCTTTACCTCAACATAATCATGGACCCTTTTCCCTTCCACCTCCTTCAAGTACTCCATCAAAACTTATAAGCCGCACATAAAGTGGATATATAAATGAAGTCACAGTTATGATCAATCACAATGTGGTCGTTGACAGCAACAAAGTCTTGATGCTGAGGCTGAAATCAGAGTGTTGAGTCAAACACTTTGTGTGAAGTTGAAAGTTATGATATGAGTTTGTGAGGGTCTGATTTGGTTGAATAAACTGAGTTTGAAGTTTGGTTTTGTTGAAAGGATGAGAAAGCAGGAAGCAAGGACATGAAGAGAAAGAAAAAGAGAGAGCAAGTTAAAGGGATTTTTGTATTGGGGTGGATTGGATGTATAGATACAGGTATGTGTGTATATATATATATATTTGAATTGGTGACTGGTGATGAGTGCTAAAAGGAGTTTGGTTTATAAGTGGACATGTCCATGATAATAAAAGCTAATAAGAAACCAACTTCCATCTCCCAATAAAACCAAATTCACAAACACATATTGGGAGTGGACAAAATTTTGGTCTTATTAAGCACAAACACTCACTCAAATCCTACACACGTACTCTAAACTTATTATAATATAAAGACTTCAATTTTTTTTTATTATAATTTTCAATTTAAAAACACCCCTCTATCGATTTATCATCCAATCATTCACAAAAGTTAGAAAATGACCTACTATTTATGTACGGGATGTTCACTTTATTACGTAGAACGTCTTAATGACCCCATTAGTGATTTCGATCTACTTAAACACGCCATTGCATTATATTTAAGTTTCTAATTTTATGTTTAATTGTCTATGTCTATGTCACATACAGGGACGGAGCTAGGTTCGTTTTACTTTTAAGGGGTCCACCACAAAACTTTTTCTTTAATATAAAACGAATACATATTCGTTTTTGCATTAAATATTTATGGTTATATATGCTTTTTAAAATTTCTAATTACAAATTTACTTGCTGATAACGGTGTCAAATAATCAGTTTCACGTGCTAATAAAACCCAAAAATGAATTTATATGGGTTTAATTAACAATTTGGTTTCTAAGTTTAGGTAAATTTAAGTTAATTAATTCATATTTTCTAAAAAAATTCAATTGAATCTTTATTTTAATAAAAAAAAGATCAATATGGTATTTTCTATTAAATTGACATCCACGTTTATGTGTTAAAATCTGAAGTCACACGTAAAAATTTTAATAATTTTTACTTTCAAGATATAACATGTCAAAATCAAAAAAATTTAAATGTAGAAAAGATTATCCAAATTTTAATACGTGACAAACCACTATTTTTTATGATAAGAACATATTTAATAGAAGAATCATATTAAATTTTTTTACACAAAAATAAAGACTTAATTAAATAAAGAACAAATATAAAAAATTAAAACAAATCAAAAATTTAAATATAGGAAATAATTTACTAATAAAACTATTTACATAATTAAAACATTATATACGTGTTACCTATATATTTTCATACAAAATCCGAGCATAATCCGAGCATGTTATTCATTGGCTTGTCTTTTATGACAATAATAACTATCACTCAATAAAAATAAATAAATTTATTGGGATATTAAAAATATACAAGATAAAACTAATGGCAATATTGATAGTTATAAAACTCGGATGAATCCATTTTCAATCATGATTTAGTGAATTAACGAGTTGGATTGATGTTGAAATATAAAAAAAAATGCATTCCTCTCGGATTAACCTCAATTCACTTGGTTAAGTCAATTGAAAACCCAATTAATCTTGTCCATATTTTGAACTTTTCTTTGTTTTTTAATATTTAATATATTAGTACTTCATTATGATAAAATTTTCAAATTTAGATTATATTTGTCAAATTATATTAAACATATATAACATATTTTAATTCGTAAAGTTAAAAATTTATAAATTAAAAATTTTTGAAATAATAAAATTTAAAGTAAGTATCAAACATTTTTATATTGGTTAAACACTCCCCTTAGTAACCTATTCATACTATTTGGTCGAGTTCAACAAATTTAAAGAATAATCAAAGATTAAGATGCCAGTTTAAATAGAAACAAAAGTTAATAAACAGTTTTTAATTTCCCTATCGGTTTATTTACAAAACATACTAATAACATCAAGTTAAATAATATTCTTCACGACCCTTGTATTTTTATAATTATATCAATATTTTATTATTCTTCACGAAAACTTATATTTTTATTTAGTATTCTTCATTAACTATGCAATGCATGACTTTGTGGTCTCTTTGATAGACTTTTGTGACCATTGAATATTTGATTTGTGTTTATTTTATAACCCTAAATTATAAGTACTCATTTATGTATCATCACTGTGTATCGAAGAGTCAAATTGGCCTAAGATAGCTTCTCTCTAGGCACTAAACCAAAGTCTTGTTTGTTCAGTGCAAAGTTGAAAAAAAAAAAAAAAACTTTTTTTTTTATTTCACATTTTTCTAATATATACTCCATTATTTGGCCTCTCATCACTTTCAAGTTTTCAAATCTGTCTCTTTCATTTACTATTCTTGAATGTGGCATTTACATATTCTTAACTAAATAAAATAGTAATTAGTGCATTCCCAACGAGTCAACGTGAAACAGTTAAAAGGTTTCACTTTAGATTAAAGGAAAAATATACTGTCATTGCCGCATGTATTTCAGTTGAAAGATAAAGATATAACTTCATATTATATTGCTACACAAATGAAAAGATAAAGATATAACTTCATAGTAAATGCAGACTATTCATACACTGTTTCACGTTGACTCGTTGGGAATGGCACAGATACTTAATCTCATTGTCTTAATATTTATATACAAATGAAGAGAGTTAATATATAATCGAAGAGATGAGTCACAAATTAATCCATATTAATACAAAGTGACATATCCAAAAATTTAGAAAATTATATAAATTCTCGCATATAAGGAAAGTGACATGTCCGGAACTCACCAATCTGGAAAAGAAATTACTCGAAACCCAACCCATTTCAATGAAGTCCCATAATGGATTCTACCACCCAAAAGAAGAATCAATAAAAAAACCTATGGAAAATGATCTTATTTCTAGCGTCGTATATCGTTTTTATTATTGAACTAAAAAATAAGTCAATCAATTTTTAACTTGTTATAAATACTTAAGAAATTAAAAGTTATCACAATATGCATTACAAGTCTAAAATATACGAGTTATAAATAATTAGTAAAAAAAGTTATATAATTAAATTATTTTTATTATGATTAGAATATAATTAGTATAAAATTTATTATATGCTTATAAATTAACAATATATTTGGTAAGGGACGCTGTGTTTGTAGGTCACATTGGATGAATTATATTCTAGTGGTGTTATCTTTTGTTTACATATGTGTTCTTCTTTAAAAAATATCAACGAAGAAGATGTATTAGTAAAAATATAATTAGTTTTTTTTTTGTTTTTAATGTGATTTTTAATTTTAGTTAAATTTGTTATTTGTCACTACAAATAATTTTAGAGACTAAATAATGAGAATTAAAAATTATTGATATATGTTAGGTTTATAGAGGGGGTTTACTGTAGAGACACAACACCAACGAGGCTTGAGGCCAACCATAAGACATCAACATCACTTTCAACCAAAAACATTAAGACAATGAGTTTATGGGTCTTCATTTTTATGTGATGCTCCACTTACTCATTTCTACCCAATGTGGGACTTAGACTCACATTTCCCAACAATATATAAAATAGTCTATATCATGAATAAAAAAATATAATTGATTTGTGAATTAGAATTTAAATTGGATTCTAATATTAATTATTTAGGTTTTAATTACTAAGAAATTAATACATAAATTAGTCCCTAATTTTAAATTAGAGACTAAACATTAATTTTTGACACAATCAATGTAGTATGTCATCTTAGTGAGAGATACTACATTGTTTATGACTAGAATCAATGTTATATTCTCACTTGAGTCACATATAATATTTGTTTTAGGTAGGGGTGATAATGTGGATTTGGCTCGGCGGATTAGCCCACCAACATGTATAAAAAATGTGAGGTGGATCCAAATATTAAGCTTGTTGGTTGACAAAATTGATTATTTTTCGAAAAGCTAAATTATTTTGTATAGATTTTAAAGTTAATTTAAAAATATTTCCAGACGTATTTAACAAAAATATTAATTTTAGTAAAAATATCACTATAAGATTTATACAAAAAGTAAATTGAGTTTCAATTTAAAGAGGGACAATATTTTTCTACTTTTACAAAAAATGGGACTAAATTGAAACTAAAAACAAATGTAGAAATCAAATTGAGACTTTTTGACATGTGACACAATTGTGAAATGACATGTGTACAAGAATAAATTTTTTTTTTTAAAAACATAATAATAAAATAAAATAAAATAAAATGAAAAAAAATCACAAATTGACACATGAGATTGATTTTAATACCGTTTGATCAAACTAACAATGAACAAATTGAATCATCTTTGAAAAACAAGAATCAAATTGATACAAAAGAAAAACTGGAAGATCAATTTAACATTTCTTGACAAAATCAATGATCAAAAGAGTAATTTAATCTATAACTAACTATTGAAACTTAATTTATAAGTGTTAATAATTTAAATTATAATGATATTATATATTTATATCTTTACACAAATATAATATAAAAGTTTTAATATTTTAATTTTTAATTTAAAAAAAAAAATACCAAATGAGTTAGCAGACTAAAAACGGGTTGATCGACAGGTTAGGAGGGCCGAAACAAAACGGATTGAGAAACTTAAAATTACAACCCAAATCTATCAGTTTTGACGAGCTGGTCGTGTACCATAGTCCATTTTGTCGTTCGTAATTATAAGAATTGATTACATCTTTGGTATTCATAAGGATGTGTGCACATTTCTTTGAATTGATTGGAAGTTAATGCAGTACTGGTAATAACAAATCCAATCTTATTTTTGTGTTGACATATATAAAATAAATAGAAAGTGCAAAGTGAAGTCAGTGGTGCTTTTATGACCATAATAAAAACTCATAAGAATGGAACTACAACGAAATAAAATAGTAATTAGTGCATTCCCAACGAGTCAACGTGAAACAGTTCAAAGGTTTCACTTTAGATCAAAGGAAAAATATACTGTCATTGCCGCATGTATCGATCGATTTCAGTTGAAAGATAAAGATATAACTTCATATTATATTGCTACACAAATGAAAAGGCTATTCATACACAATTGAGAGTTTAATATGCAGCAACAATCAACCATCATATTATATAACTCTCACCATCATCAATGTAAAGCTATTTGGAAAAGGATGCTAAATTCCAAATTCAGGTTTTATAAAGAAAATTCATGGAGCATGACAAACTACTTATTCAAATAAAAAAATATTACTTTATTACTTATTTTAATTAAAAAATAAAAATTAAATTATTTCAATTTTATTTATAGAAAATTTATCAAGTTTTCAATTTTCTTTTGTTAAAAATTTATTTTCCTTTAAATAATTTCATTATTATATAGTTTTTCGTTTCTTAATGTTTTTCTTTGTAGAAGGGTCTTCTTCGCTTTATAGGATGAAAATCTTAAATGTGATATTAAGTCTTATATTAAGTAAAGTTGAAAAAAATTAAATATTGTATAAGACAAAAATTTTATAAACTTACTCTTTTAAGATTTTATTTTAAAGTTTGTGTTAATTTTTTATGTGAGTTAAGCTCATGTTTTATTGTTGTTATCACTTTCTATTGAATATACTCGAAAAATACATAATAGTATTAGAGTTACATGATGATAAGTATACCTGTATCAAAATTTTCCTAAACGAGAGATAAACAAATATTTTATGTGAACAACTGTATAAGTAAAAGAAAAAAAAGACACATAAATTTATTGTTTTAACCTTTAAGGTTCAAGTGATGTTAATTCTTTTATGAATTAAGTTAATGTATTATTGTACTTCTCCATTTTAAAATAAAACATCTTCGTCTGGATTTCTTATAATGTCATTTTTTGGAGTGAAAACAAAAATAGCGAATGAGATATATTTTGAAGTGAAGAAGAATTTGATACACATTCGATTTTTTTTTTATCAAAAAAGAAGATTTTTACTAATTCATCTGTTAACCTAAAAATCTTATAAAATATTAAGTATATTACATTTTACGCATCTAAAAAATTGATATTTTATAGTATTTTATTTTATTTTACATAAAAAGGTCTTATTTGCAAGACCCTAGAAAATGGTGTTTTAAAAGTGATAGTGATTTAAAAATAGTGAGACTCAATTATTTTAATATTAAAATGTTTTAGTATAAATAAAATTGTTATAAACGAGTTTCATTATTTTAAAACACATCATCTCTCTAGAAACCACTTTTCTAGAGTTCTCTGACTTCTCTCTAGAGGTTCTGTCTCTCTAGTCGTCTGATTGAAGAACCGAGACTGTAGGATTGATCCTCTCGGCGAGCTCTTCAAATTAGACCGATCAGTTTCTTCGTTCGCGTAAGTTGAGTTTCCGCTCTCTTTTTAGTCTTTTTCTGTTTTCTGTTGCATGCAAGCCCTATTCCGCTTGCATGCGACGTTTTAATCATCAGTATGAGTCTTTGCTGATCAGTGATCATAACGGTATGTCCTGATCGTTCTTGTGATATTTCTATGTGTAGGTAGAGCATCCTGTGGAGTTAGAGGTGTTGATGTTTTTAAGGCGTTGACGTTTATAAAGCTGTCTAAACAGGATAACAGGTAAGGGAAGCTAACTGTTTTACTTGAATTTCGTATAGAAATCATTCTGATGACTTTGAATTGCATGATTGATTATTGTATGAGTGCTTGAACTGTGTAATTGAGTGTATGCTTGGATTGGGCTAGATTTCTTTACTGTTGCATGTGAGAACAGATTGGGAATCTGGTATTTTCGCCTAAGCGAGCAGCTCTCGCCTGAGCGAAAACACCAGAAACTCATCCCTTGTCTCTGCACGAGATCTCGCCTAGGCGAGCCAGTCTCGCTTGAGCGAGAGTCACTCTCGTCTAAGCGAGACAACTTAGCCTGAGCGAGAATTCGCCCAGAGTTTGGGTTGTTCTCTGTTTCAAGCCTCGCTCAGGCGAGAATGACTCGCCTAAGCGAGAGAGCCCTTTTCGCCTAGGCGAGAACCTCTGCCGCTGAGTGTTATTTCTCTGTTTCTAATGGATGAAGTTATGTTTAAATGTGAACTTAGTTATGATATGCATGAATTGTTATGACTGGTAATATGTGTGGTGAAATTGCTTGAAGTTGGAATATGAGAAGAAGTGGTTGAATTAGAATTTCAAGGGAAATTCAAAAGAGTATGTTAGTGTGTGTAAGGACATGAGGACTCCGTATGGGTTGGTATCCTACGCTCCAATAACCATTAAGGCTCATGTAGAGTGTAATGGATTATGTCGTGAGGAGTAGCAGGAGGTCCTAGTCTGTGGACCCGATTCAGTCACAGACGCGAAGGGGACTTACCTTGGGAGTAGTTGGGTGACAACCCTTTGTGTCCAAACTCTGCAGAGTTTGGGAACCTTCACAGGTGCAAGCCACCCAGAGATCCAATGTCGCTTACATAATCCGGATATCGAGTCTATAGTAATATATCTGCATTGTGTTTGGGGTGATCTATGTGATTCTGGTGAAAATGAGAAAGATTGCATGATTTATGTTTATAATTGAATTGTATGATTCCTTTAATCAGATTAGCTTACCCTTGCTTTCTGTGTGTCTATCTCGTGTTGTATGTTTTCCTTTTGCGATGATCACCTATTCGGTGGGAGCAGATGTGATTGCAGCGTCAAAGGCAGTTC
>Ga0214542_1001306_pt1 | contig 50735 bp, 42 predicted proteins | sample CNSS1metaG_FD_160096 | JGI IMG/M metagenome (GOLD analysis project Ga0214542, IMG submission 160096) | Root nodule microbial communities from cowpea collected in UCLA plant growth center, Los Angeles, California, USA - CNSS1 | ecosystem: Host-associated > Plants > Roots > Nodule | place: USA... | reverse complement strand
CCAGCCTCATGCTCCTTCAATACCGCGATAATCTGCTCTTCCGTGAACCTTGCTCGCTTCATCTGTCCGTCCTTCTTCGGGCCGGACTCTAACTCCTTCTGGAGGAAATACGCAGTGGCAGGTCAATGCTCGGTATGCCACTCTAAGGATGAGTTTGATTAGAGACAGTGGCCGAGGTGTTGAGCTGTCTGCGAAGCCAACTTCCTCGAATTCTCGTATGGCGTCCGGCTGAGGGGAGTTCTCGCTCGATGCCTTTCAGCGGCGATCATATTCCGGCCTCTGAATTCGGTGCTAGAATGCCGAGATAAGCTCTTCCTTGACACAGTTGATTACAAATGGCCGTTGCGGTGCTGGTGCCAAGGATCGCCGGCTCGGGATATCGGCTCCTGAGAGCGGCGAAGCCAAAGATCGTCAGGGACACCGCAAGGGGTAGCCATCGGCTGCTCGCTGCCCATCTTCCTGCACCACATCCTCCATCTCAGAGCCTACCGATGGCGTTGTCGCGGTGCGCGCGGCTGCAACATGAAACGCGGACGCCATCGTCGTTCGGCCTTGACAGCAAGACCGCAGGAATGCTCTTGGGCCTCGAGAGGCGACTGATCGGTTCGCGGCCTCTCACGTCAGCAGCACGGCGAGAGCCGGCTAAGACCTTTGCCTTACCTTCGCTTCTGGCGCGACTGCCGGCAGACCTAAGATGGCCGGTTCATCAGAAGCGCTAGACGGAAGGGAAACGTCTGGCGCGCAAACTGGCGGCGTTGCGACGGCACGCCTGAAGGCTCATCCAGTAACCGGGCGCCAAGCAGACGAGTGGTTCGTCGCCCTGATGCCGGGCACTATGCCTGTTATGGTAGGCTGCAAAGGCGGCTTCTACCGAACCAGTGCGTCACCTGGATGTTTTGCCTGAGGCTGCGCAGCCAAAAAGTCGTCGCATTGGCTGGCCGGAGTTCGAGGTCCTGACAAGCACGCACCCCTTCCGAATCCCGCGCTTCCCTCGCACATGGGCAACGGGGCGGATACGGCGGTTTCTGCCGGACAAGCCGGTCCGCAAAGCTCGCCGGCATCGGTAAGGAACCTCTACCTGTGTACTCGACCACGAGCGGCAAAGGGGTAGCTTTGTGTTTTGGTGTTTGGTATAATGAGTCACACTGTTTGCATTGTAGGCATGATGCTAGAAAAATCAGATATTGCAGCCCCCCTCGCGCCCCTTGGTCGGCAAGCCAGTTTGGGCGAACTCGCCTACCTATCACTCAAGGAATCCATCATTAGTGGCCAGTTTGTGCCCGGCAGCAAGCTTACGGTCCGTTCCGCGGCACAAGCACTCGGCGTGAGTACGACGCCCGTACGAGATGCTATCGTTCGGCTGATCGGTGAAGGTGCCCTTGTCAACCTTGGACCGAAGACGGTCATCGTGCCGGTCCTCACAATTTCCACTCTAGATGAGGTGACGAAGATCCGCCTCGCACTCGAAGGACTGGCGGCGTTCGAAGCCACCCCGCACATGAACGATGCGGACATTTTGTTTCTTGAGCAGACGCAGAACCGCATCAATGAAGCAATGGACAAGGCACAATACGCAGAAGTCCTTCGCCTCAACAAAGCCTTCCACTTCCGACTCTATGCGGCTTCTGAAATGCCCCGCCTGATCACGCTGATTGAGTCGCAGTGGCTGCGCATCGGGCCGTCTCTGAACGATCTCTACCCCGAGTTTGCAATTCATAGGCGCGGCGTCTCGAACCATCAATGGGCAATTGGTGGGTTGAAAGAGCGAGATCCGACCACAGTACGCGCCGCGATTGAGAACGATCTGCGCGAGGGATACCGCCGCTTGAGCAACCTGGTCCAGTCTAGGCAGCCTGAACCGGAAAATGCTTAATCTTACTTGTTGCGAAGACAAAACAAGAAGCCGCCCCATTCATAGCGCCTGACCAAACGGCTCGCCGGAAGCTACTTTTTCGTCAGTCAGAATCTTCACCACTCACTGGCATTATCAGTGGCGCATACATCCTGCAGCTACTTGAATTGCGAGTTCGTCGAGGACATGGCTTGAGAAGCCCCAAGCTTCGTCTCTAGCCATTTAAGGGTGCGATCATCGACGCTCACGAAGTTTTCAATGTCGTTACCGGAGGCTCGAATGATTGGCGCCATGGCGAGCTCAAGATCAATGGACTCAGCCATGCAATTCGCCTGCAGCGCAACCGCCTCGGATGCGCTGACATGACCTCGGCCTCCAACGACCACAAGAACAGGGCACCTGAGCTGACGGAGCTTTTCCGAGCGTTGCGTTGACAACGCGGGCCCGTCAATTGCTTCCATAGCTCCCGAGAACCAGCCGATCGAGGCGCTATTTCGTGACGAAGCCCAAAGACCCCCGTCACAAACGGCCGCCGCGAGGCGGCTATCTGCGGCAGCGAAGTCGGTTGCAAGCGCACCTACGCCTCCTTCTCCATAGACCCCAATGCGACCATCATCCACATCTGATCGAGCTAACAAGTAATCCAGACAGTTTGATAAGTGCATATTGAATTCTCGGCGCGAGCCGCCAAGAAGATCGTCGTGCGAGATGATGAGTAGGGAGAGCTTCCGGCTAAAAGCTGCCGGCAAAAGTCGCCCGAACAGTATTGCTCTCGGTTCTTGCTCCATGCTTATGCAAATGACTGCTGGCGTCCGACCTGAACCGGCACTCAAGTAGAGGGCCTCCAACTCTAACGGCTCGCCGCACGCAATCCTGACCCGCTCGATCCTGTCTGCCATGGATAACTCGAGCCTCTGAATGCAGCTCTCGATTCTGGCGGCAATGTCGATCCCATTTCGATCATCTTCAGCAACCAGCCGCCTTGCGACTTCGTAGGCCGTCAACGCGCAAAACCAAGCTTCAGTCGCCTCATCCGAGCGTCCCTTCCTTATGTTTCCTTCGGCAAGCTGCGAGTGAATTTCTGCAATATCTGTCCACTCGGCCGACCATTGCTGCGTGTTCTTCTGATCTCTGCGAGTAGATGCCGAATTGGTCAAAAACGCAGAAGCACGTTCTCTTATGGTCGCAAGATCGCTCGTGAGTTGCCAGCGTGCCGGGCCTTCCATCCGACTTGTCCCATCGCGTAGCTGGTTGATCTGCCTTGCGGGTCCGCCGCGGCTATCAAAGCGTTTCGAATATTTGATGAGCGCAATAGTGCATTGAAAAGATCCGACTGATTAAAGGACCTCGCGAAAACTCAGCAATCATCGCAGCAATAGGCTATCGGACGAAGTGGAGAGCCGGAGCCGTGTTCAATGGGCAGCGGAGCAGCCACGAACAGGCAGCGGCGGGAGGCGAGCTCCAGGTTGGCGACACATTCCAAGATGAGGATACCGTTCGGCAGCCAGTGCTTGAAGTGTCCAGGAAGAGTACCGGAGGACACGCCATCCACTATCGCCGCTTCGCATGCGATGGTGTCAGCGCCAACGGCACGGACGTTGCGCTCCTTGAAGAGCAGCACCAGTTCCTCATTCATGCCAGGAGCATTGCGCGCGTACCATTGCGCATGCACATCGCGCCGCCAGTGCTGCTTTAGCCAGCCGAAGTTCACCAGCGCAATCTCATCAGGCCCTACGGAGATGCCATGCTTGCGTTCATATGATTCAATATCAGATGGAGTGAGAATATCGCCCGGCTTCCAGTCCCGATCGGAGAAATCGTAGACGACTGCCTCGGCAACAAGCCGATCCACCGGCACCGTGTCGATGGTTGCGGGCATCTGGTCGGCAACCGTGTGTGCAGGGGCATCCACATGGCAGCCGATATGTTCGGCCATGCTTAGGTTCTGGCAGTAGTAACCGTCGTTTTCGTGGACAATCGTCGGGTCAATGATCAGATGGGGATGGGACGGCCAGCGGGGGATGCCTCGACCTAAGGTAGGTGCAAGGTCGACGGGCCGCAGACTTCGAAGCTGCCGAGCGGCAGCGCGGACTGCTTCGAATCCCTGCTTCGCTGTGTGGGTGCCAGAACCGGTCATTTCGTCTCCTTCCAGATGCGGCTTTGCGACTTCGGAACGGGCGCGCAGTCTGCACCGTTGCTGAGCGTTGCACTCGAGGCCCATCTGGAGCGTACCGGAAGCGGACTGAGATCCAGGTCCGCAAGAAAGTTTCGCTCCTTGTGGCTAGGCTCAGTCATCTTTCGCTCGTCCTTTGAATGCATCTTGTCGAGGCTCGTTCTGGTCGCTCGGTGTATCCAAAAAGGGCGGCTAGGGGGCGGGTGCATCGGACCGCTCCGCGCGACGCAATGTGGCGGTGCCTTCTGCGTCGACGGTAAGCGTTCCTTGCGTGGCGTCTCCCGCAAGGATTACTTGATAGATGTCCCGCGCGCGATCGATGGTCTCGCGCATCTCGGACACATCGCGTAGTACCAGGGCAGGGTCTCGCTTTGATGGATGGCCGAACCCGCCGCCCCCATTGGTCGTGCCGCGCACGGCCTGTCCCTTGCGGATGACCTGCACACCGAAGCCGGGCATCCGCTCCTCGCTGCCGTCCTCATGGATCAAAAAGGAAGCTCCGAGAGACCCCGGTTGCCCGCCGAGCACTCCTTGCGGCGCAAACAACTGCCCATCTGAGTTGGTGACGACTGTCATCGTGTCTGCACGGGCACGGTAACGTGTTTCAACCGCCAGCCCGCCGCGATGGCTGCCTGCTCCAGCGCTCCCAGGCACGAGACGCATGTGATCGATGATCATGGGAAACTTTATCTCATTGATTTCGACGCTGTCGCGATAGGTCAGTCCCGAGGCTGCTGGAATGCCGTACGTTCCCCACCCATCGGCAAACGGAGAAGCTGGCCCGCCATTCGAGGCCAGCGTCAGCTGGCTGATGTAGGGGCGCGCGCCGTCTCGAAAGTCATTGCCGGAAATGACGGCGGAGTTTACCCCCATGCAAAGTCCGCCTTCGGCGAGGCCAATCTCATGACCGAGGCTAGCGAGGGCCGATTGAACCAAGTTGACGAGGCGATCGGCGACATTGGTCGTGGCGATCGAGCAACTTGCCGGAAAGCGGGGAATGCCGACGACGGAATTCTCGCGCAACAAGACCTTGATACGGCGAAATGCGCCCGAGTTGCGTGGTAGTCCAACGCCCAAGCTGTGATAGATTGCGGCCATAACGCTGCTGCGGGCCGTTGCCTCGGTCTGATTGAAGCCCGCCCTGACGCAGTCATCGTTGTGGCGGAGGTCGACGGTGATTTCACTCGCATCCGGATTGACCTCGATCACGGCTTTGACCGGGATGCCTTCGGGCAAAAATCCTGGGACCGCGTCGTGCCGCGAACTCACCTCCATGCGTCCCCCGGGCAGGGCGGCGATGCGCGATGCCATGAGGCGCTCGGAATAGTCGAGCCATTCCTTGATGAAGGTCTTGATCCTGGCCGTTCCTTGCTCGCGGCAGAGCTCCTTCAGCCGCCGCTCGGCAATACGTGCGGCCCCAAGGGTCGCGAGGAGATCGCCGCGCCATTGCTCTGGAACCCGAATGCGACGCATCCCTAAGCGAATAACGTCCTCAATGGTGCGCCCGTTTCGCTGTAGCCGCATGCAGGGGAAGATGATGGCGCCTTCCTCATAGACGTCCTTTGCAAACGGGTGATAGGTGGTCGGCAGGCTGTTGCCGATGTCGGCCTGGTGTGCCTTGGCGCAGGCTGTAAAGAGATGTTCGCCATCGACAAAGACCGGGACCATGATGGTCTGGTCAGCAGGATGCGTGTTGCCCGTATAAGGATCATTGTCGATGAACGCGTCACCCTCCGCCAGATCGGGGTGAAGACGCGCGATATTGGCTGCCTGCATATGCGAGTTGAAGGTATGAACGGGCAGGCCGTCGGCTACCGATATGAGCTCGCAATCGCTACTTACGATCGCGCACGAGAAATCGCGCCCGTTGCTGACGATGACCGACCGCGCAGAACGCAAGACGGTGTTGGTCATCTCGCGGACAATTGCCTCGAAGCGGTTGGCAAGCACCGCCGCCAGGACAGGATCGGTGAACGTTCCGGCCGGCGGCTTAGTCACCTGCTTCTGGATCCGGCTTTCGTTGATCGACTGCGTCATGGACTTACCTTTCCAGCTTCAGAAGATAGCTGCCGGTGGGGGACAGACACGCCGACGCATTTGGTGGAACGACGATCGTCGTCGTCGGCTCGAGGATGATCGCAGGGCCGACAACGTCTAGGTCGGGCCTGAGGGCAGGACCATCATAGAAGGCCGTCTCGACAAGTCCCAACCCGGGAAAATAGGCTCCCTTCCTCTGGAGCAGAGCGCTGGAAGCCACCTCGGCGATCGGCTTGGCAGTCGGACGCGGTAGCGCGACGCGAAGTCTTACTTTCCAGGTGAGAAGCTCAACGATGCCATGAGGATCGTCGACGCCAAAGGTCCGCTCGTGAATCTTGTGAAATCGCTGCGCGAGCTCGGTCCCGTCGAGTTGGCTTTCGATCGATAGGCCGGGCAGAGGAACCTCGAGCTCCCAGATTTGCGCCCGATAGCGCGCATCGACGGCGATTTCGAAGCTGCAGTCCGCGTCGCGAGCAATCTTCAGTCCGACTCGCAACTTTTCCAGCGCTGTGTGGGCGCGCAACAGCGCCTGCCGGACGATTGTCTGATCGAACGCGTCGCTGCTGGTTATGCCGCTGGCGGCCTCCTCCGCGACGACGTCGGAGAACTGCATACCACAGGCACTCAAAGCGCTGGCGGTCTGCGGCAGCAGGACTGTCTCACAACCAAGTGCCCGAGCGACCGAGGCGATGTTGAGGCCGGCCGCGCCCCCACCTGCGACGAAGACGCTCTGCCGTGGATCCACGCCCTCGGAGACCGTAATATCCTGGATAGCGGAAATCATGGTCTCATCTGCGATGGTCAGGATCGCAAGCGCGGTCTCCTCCACAGAAAGCGAGAGCCGGTCTGCAATCGTTGCAATGGCGGTCCGTGCTGCGGGCGCATCCAGCGTCATGCGACCGCCCAGGAAAAGGTGCGGATCGATGTAGCCGGCGACCACCGCTGCATCCGTGACGGTCGGAAGTTTGCCCCCGCGCGGATAGCAGGCCGGTCCTGGCACAGAACCGGCGCTTTGCGGACCGACACGCAACAGCCCGCCATCGTCCACCCAGGCGATGGAGCCGCCCCCCGCGCCAACGCTGCGGATGTCTACTGAGGACAGAGCGAGTAGTTCTCCGGTGTAGCGGGGTCCAAGCCAAGTCTCCCGCGTCCGCACGACCTCTCCGTCTCGGATCAGGCCGACGTCAAAAGTGGTGCCACCGGTGTCGCAAATGATGACGTCCCCATTTGTGGTCACCCGGCGGGCATATTCCTTGGCGGCGAGCGGCACCATCGCCGGCCCGGATTTGGCGAGGTGGACGGGCCTGCTCGCTGCGGACGCGACTTCCATGCACCCGCCTACGGTTGTCGAAACGAGCAAATCACCTGAGAAGCCGAGTTGCTCAAGGTCAGTTGCCATGTCCTCGAGAAACTTCTGCATCACGGGCTTGAGCGAGGCGTCCAGTACGGTCGCCGAGGCGCGTCGATATTCGCGAGGAACTGGCAGGATCTCATGCGATAGGGTTACGGCTACGCCGGGAGCGTGCTCTTCAAGCAATTGCGCAACGCGCAGTTCATGCGAGGGATTGACGATAGACCACAGGAGGCAAACCCCAACAGCCTCAATGCCCAGCCGCTCCAATTGGAGCGCGGCGGCGGTGACGCCGGCCTCGTCAAGGGCGGTCTCAATACCGCCTTCCGCGTTGATCCTCTCGCTGAGTTCGAACGTCAAACGACGTGGAACGTAAGGTTCGGGAAAAGGCGTGCGGAAGTCGTGCGCATCCTTCTTGCCACCCTCCCTTAAGTACAGGATGTCCGGAAAGCCTGCCGTAACGAAGAAGGCGGTTTTTGCCGTTGACCGCGTGACAATTGCGTTAGTCGCACGAGTGGTTCCGAATATGAGGCGGCTCGCGCGGCGGATCACGTGCTCAGGTGTCAGGTCGAGCAGACGGGCAGCAGAGGAGATCGCGCCATACATCCCTTCGAAAGCGCGCTTGGGAGTCGTCAGCGCTTTGCCAATCGTCAGTCGGCCAGTTTCGTCCTGGATGACCGCATCGGTAAATGTTCCTCCAGTGTCGATCGTGATGACATAAGACATGTAATTCGTTGACTCCAAGAGCTGGACCGCGATTGCCGCGCGATTCGCTGGTTAGTTTTGTTGGGTCCGGAGGCGGTCGAGGAGGACGCCGGCGACGACGATGACGCCGAGCACAACCATCTGCACGTAGCCGCTGATCTGGACGAGGTTCATGCCATTCGAAAGGACAATGATGAACAGAGAGCCGAGGAGGGCCGTACCCGCGCTGCCGGTGCCGCCAGAAAAGCTGGCTCCGCCAACGATCGCAGCAGCCGCGGATTGCAGTGAGAGGGTGCCGCCGATGCTCGGCTCGCCAGACCCTGTTCGCGCGGTCAGGATCATCGCTCCGAGCGCCGTCAAAACCGAGCTCAGGACATAGGCCGACAATAGGATGAGCCTGACCGGAACGCCTGCAACTTCGGCCGCGCGCGCGTTCGAGCCAACCAGATACAGGCCGCGCCCGAACACAGTGCGGCGAAGCACGAAATGAAGCGCCAGGCCCGCAGCGATGGCGATTGCAATGGGAGCCGGCAGGCCCAGCAACGTCCCCGTACTGAGAAGCTGGAAGAATAGTTCGGGCATGCCCTGGACCGGATGTCCCCCGGACAACGTTGTCGCGATCCCTGTCGCAATGTTGAAGCTGCCAAGCGTCACTACGAAGGGCGTGACGCGCAAGAGCCCGATGACCGATCCGTTGAAGGCCCCGACTAAGGCGCCGAGCCCGGCGCCCGCGGCAAGGCCAACGGCCACGATCACGGCCCCGCCAAGATGGCCCTGACCAAGTGCCGCCATCGCGAGCGCAGACCCGACGCTCACCATCGACGCGGTCGGACCAAGAGACAAGTCAAACCCCTTGGCTATGATCACGATCGTTTGTGCCATCGCGAAGAGGAACAGAAAGCTCGTCTGCTGCAGGATATTGATGAGGTTTGCGGGCGACATCACGCGGGGATCCGCAAGGGCGAAGCCCGCAAACAAGATGACGACACCGGCCGGGAGAACCAGCTGGAGGAGCGAAAAATGTATCCGCTCCGGCTGCGTTGCAGGTGAGGGGATGTTCATGCCGGCCTCTTGATCAGTCATGCACAAACCCCCGCCGGCGAATTTCGTCGAGCGCAACTGCGCAGATTAGGATCAATCCGATGATGATGGGTTGTATTCGGGAGTCGACCCGCAACAGGTTGAGCGCGTTGGACAGGACACTCAGAAAGATCGCGCTGAGAGCAACCATCCCGACGCGCCCGACACCCCCATGCAGGCTGACTCCCCCGATCACGGCAGCCGCGATCGACTGCAGCATCATCAGGTCGCCGCCAAAGCTTGCTTGCCCCGATCCGACGAGAGCGGTCAAAAGCAGACCCGTCACTGCTGCAAGCAGGCCGGATAACACGTAAGCGGCGATTTGATAGCGGCGCGTCGCAATGCCGGAGACGATCGCGGCCTCCTTGTTGCCGCCGATCGCGTAGAGATAGCGCCCAAGGGCGGTACGGGTTTGGACAAATGCGAGCAGGACAAGGATGGCGATTGCAATATAAGCTGCGCTCGGAAGCTCCAGCCAACGTGCCCGCCCGAACTGAGTTATGAATGACTGTGGCAGGCCATAGACGGGAATCCCATTTGTGATCATCAGCGCAATGCCGAGCGTCACCGACATTGAGCCAAGTGTCGCGATGAAGCCGGATATGCGCAGCACGGCTACGCAAATTCCGTTCACGAGGCCGACCAGAAGTCCCGTTCCGAGCGCTGCGCCGACGCCCAGGGCGATCACAACAGCGTCGTGCTCGGGAAACGCCGACCCAGCCCAACGCATCGTGACGGCGGCGATTTGACTCGCGAGTGCAACAATCGCTCCAACCGACAGATCGAAGCCTCCAGCGATAAGCACGAGAGCCTGGCCGAAAGCGACGATCGCAAGCACCGATCCGTTTCGAAGAATATTCGTTACGTTCGCGACTCCGAAGAATCTCGGGTCGGCAATGCACATTGCGACAATCAAGCTTGTCAGGAGGATAGGCAAAATGCCAGCCGCCGACAGCGAGCGCGCAAACGTGCGCAAACCAGCGCGCGATGACGCGTTCATGGGTGCTTCTTCAATGGTCACGACGCTGTTCCAGTGGCGTGAATGGGCTCATCGCGAAAGAAGCTGGCCAAGACGTTTTGTTCGGTCTTCTCATTGCCCTCGAGCTCATTGACGATATGGCCATGGTGCATCACGTAAAGACGATTTGATAAGGCGAGGACTTCGGGAAGTTCGGAAGAAACCACCACGACTGCGGCACCAGCCGCGAGAAGCCGCCCCATGAAGTCATAAACTTCGCGCTTGGCGCTGACATCGATGCCCACCGTCGGCTCGTCGAACAGAAAGATCGAAAGATCGCGCATCAATCCGCGGGCGAGCATCACCTTTTGCCGATTGCCGCCGGAAAGCTTGCCGGCCGGGCGTTCGAGGTTCGGCGGACGCAGTTTTAATCGATCGACCGCCCGTTGGACGAGCGAACGCTCCGTCCGCATGTCCAGAATGCCTCTCCGCGCGATGCCTGGAACATCGAGGCTCGACATCGAGGCATTCTCTCGCACGATGCGCGCAAGCGCCAATCCTTCCGTTGCGCGGTTGGCAGGGAAGTATACAACACCGCGGCGAAGGCTGTGCCTTGGCGACAAGGTGAGTTGGGCCTCGTCATGAATTCGAATTTCGCCGCGTTCGATCTGTTCGAGCCCGTATATGGCGCGCACTAGCTCGGACTTGCCGCAGCCAACGAGGCCCGCGATGCCCGTGATCTCGCCGGCGCGGGCCAAGAAGTTCACTCCCTTGATCGCGCCTCTCGCGGCCGACAGGCCTCGCAGCTCGATAGCAATGCGCCCCGGCTTGTGGTCGAAATTCGGAAAGAAGCCGTCTATCTTACGGCCAGTCATCAATTCGACGAGCTCGGAATCCTGAACAGAGGCAGCATCAAGTGTGCGCACAAGCTGTCCATCCCGGAGCACGGTAATGCGGTCAGCGAGAGCGCGGATTTCCCGCATGCGATGCGATACGTAGATGATTCCGACACCACATAGCTTCAGAGCTGCCACGAGCTCAAAAAGGCGCTCTGCCTCCCGCTCTGTCAGAGAGGCGGTCGGCTCGTCAAGGATGAGAATCCGGGGCTCTCCAAGCAGCGCCTTTGCAATCTCGACCATTTGCTGATGTGCGCGTGACAGCGTTCCGACTTGGCGGTCGAGCTCAAGCTCGAATCCCAGATCGGCAATGAGACGGCCGGCGCGGCTTCGCATTGCGGCAAGGTCGAGCACTCCCCTGCGCTTGATCTCGCGGCCTAGAAAAACGTTCTCGATTACTGTCAGATTCGGCGCGAGCGAGAACTCCTGAAAAACTGCGCAGATCCCGGCGTCGCGGGCGCGGTGGGGGGTGAGACTGCCGAGATCCTCCCCATCGAAGTGATAGCTGCCTTCATCAGGCTGGAACGTACCTGCAATGACATTGATCAATGTTGACTTGCCGGCGCCGTTCTCGCCGAAAAGCACATGCACCTCGCCCGGCCGGACGTCAAAATCGACCTGCCGGAGCGCGGTGATGCCCTGGAAGCGTTTGGTGATCCCCCGTAGGATCAAAATCGGCTCAAGAGCCTTTTCCTTCACCATCAGAGGTGACTCAACAAACGCTTCCGACATTGCTCTTGCCTGCAACGCGACGAGTTACTGCTTCACGCTATACACGGGGCTCCAGCTCGCCGGGGCCAAGACGGTGGACATGTCCATCTTGCCCATCGTGCCCTTGTCGATCACGCCGGCAATCGGCTGGACCAGGCGGATGAAGCGCTTTTTGTCGAGGATGCGAACCGCCTGGTCGATGGCCACGCGTCCTTCGATGACCGGGTACTGGGTTGTGAATGCGGCAATGTCGCCTCGCTTGAGCGCGTCGAGCATCGCCTGGTTTTCATAGGTCGAGATGATCTTGACGTCGCTGCGGCCCGCCTCGGCCAAGGCGCCGATGGCAGCCTCCGCTGTCGGAGCGGTGCCCCAGATGTAATTCATGAACGGGTACGCCTGGAGCGCGTCCTGAACCAGCTGCAGCTGGACCGCAACGCCAGTGTCTCCGAATTTGGACGAGAGTGTCTTCACGTTTGGATTCTTCGCGACGACAGTCTCGAAATCCTTGTTCATGGTCTCTGCCCAACCTGAACCGGCAGGGCCAGGGAACGTCACGACGTTTGCCGTCTCACCGGCCTTGATGCTGGCGAGAAGGGCGTTCGCCGAGGCGGAAGCCATCGACTTGAGATCAACAAACACGCCGGCGGTGAGATCAGGCGAGATGAAGCTGTTTGTAACGGCGATGACAGGGATATTTTTTGCCTTCGCGGCAAGCACCTGTTTGGCAACGCCCACAGTGGAGATCGCGCCGATCACGATCGCATCCGCGCCGCTCGCAAGGCAGTCGTCAAACTGCGACAGCTGCTTGGGCAGATTGTCGTATCCGCCGGCCTCATAGAGATTCATGTTCACGCCGAGCGCCTTTGACTGCTCGGTGATGCCGTAGGCCACAGCCACCCAGAAGCTGTCCTTCATATGGGGGAACAGCACGCAAATCTTGTGAGGCTTCTCGGCCTTTTCGACTGGCGAATAGTCGATGACCTTCAGCGCATCTGCCGAGCCATCGTTCATCTTGAAGGGATACCACTTTGCGTCCCCGGCCCAGGCCGGCGCGACTTCGAATGCGAGCGGGAGGGCAATGGAAAGCAAAAATAATCCGCGAAACTTCTTCATCAATGACCCCATCCTTTTGAGAATGAACCGCCGGGCGGAACCAAACCCAGCGTGTTCATGTATCAAATATGATGCAACAAAAGTTTTTCGCTCTCAAGCCGGGGAACTGACTAAATATTGGGCGAGACTACTCGTTGTGCAGTGCAAGAAACGAATTGCCACAGCTTAGATTGATTTTTGTTGCATCAAATATCAAAAGAGTCTAAGCGCGAGGAGCGTGGCAAATGGCGAGGAAATCCGTGACAGGTGGTCGGGCAGGTTCGAACGGCGCAGCAGAATTTGAGCGCGCGGGGCAAGGCTCCAAAGAGAGTTTTGCTCGGGCGCGTCTTGTTTTTCCGGACGGGACCTCTCGCGTCACGATCGAGCGGGATCCGGAGCCGGTCTATATCGAGCGCGGCTCCGGCAGCTATGTGTTCGACATCGATGGCCGGCGCTTTCTGGATCTCAACTGCAACTTCACAACGCTGATCCACGGTCATGCATTCGCGCCTGTTGTCGAAGCCCTGACCGACCAGCTGCAGCGGGGAAGCTGCTTTGCGAATCCGACGCGCGGCGAAATCGAGCTCGCGGAGCTGCTTTGCGATCGGATTCCGCGCGTCGATCGGGTCCGCTTCGTCAATACAGGTACTGAGGCAGTGCTTTTTGCAGTGAAGGCCGCGCGGGCATTCACCGGCCGGTCGAAGATTGCCAAGCTCGAGGGTGCCTATCATGGCGCTTATGATTGGGTTGAGGTGAGCCAGGCTGCGATGCCGAATAATTGGGGTGATCCTGCCTCGCCCAAGTCTGCGCCCTTCTATCGCGGCATGCCTCAGAGCGTGCTCGATGAAGTTGTCGTCCTGCGCTTCAATGATGTCGAGGGGGCGCGCCGGCTCTTGTCCTTGCATGCGCGCGATCTCGCGGCGGTCGTTTTGGATCCGATGCCAAGCCGCGGAGGTTTGACGGCGCCTACCCCAGAATTCATTGCTGCGGTTCAGCAGACGGCGCGCGAAAACGGCATCCTGGTGATTGCTGATGAGGTTCTAAATCTGAGGCAAGGCTTTGAAGGCGCGGCCGCGCGTTACGGCCTCGTTCCGGATCTTGTTACGATGGGCAAGATTATTGGTGGTGGCCTGCCTATCGGCGCGATCGGCGGCCGCGAGGACGTGATGAAGGTTTTTGACGCCTCGGCGGGCCGTCCAATGCTGCCCCAAGGGGGGACTTTCTCCGCAAATCCATTGTCCATGATCGCTGGCCTCGCCTCGATGCGGCACCTGGACCACGCGGCTTTCGCTCAGCTTGAGACGCTTGGCAATTTCGTGCGGGAGGGAATTGGCCGGGCTATCGAAAAGAAGGGCGTCTCCCTCTGCGTGACCGGGGCTGCCTCGTTGTTCCGCATTCACCCGATGGCGAAAGCGCCGATCGACTATCGCGATGCGCATCCAACTCCGGGTGGAGCGGCGGTCATGAAGGAGCTTACACGCTTCTTTGCGGCGAACGGCATAATCTTGCCGTACGGCGCCGCTGCCGCACTCTCGACGCCGATGACGCGCGCCGACGCTGAAATCATCGTCGAGGTTTTCGAAGGTTTCATCGCCCATCATCAAAACCAGCTGGACGCCATTGAGGTGCAGAAGTGACCGAAGTAACAGTTGCGCAACGTATTGCTCTCGCTTTACAGCGTCATGGCGTGAAGCTGATTTTCGGGCAAAGCCTGCCCTCAGCGGTCATCCTTGCTTGCGAAGGGATCGGTATCCGCCAGCTCTCCTATCGGCAGGAGAACATGGGCGGCGCAATGGCGGACGGCTTTGCGCGCGTGTCCGGGCAGATCGCGGTCGTTGCTGCTCAAAATGGGCCTGCAGCCACCTTGCTGGTCCCGCCTCTTGCGGAAGCCTACAAGGCAAGTGTTCCCGTCCTTGCGCTGGTGCAGGAGGTCGAACGCAACCAGCTCGACCGGAATGCCTTCCAGGAGCTCGATCATTTCGCGCTGTTTTCGTCATGCGCCAAATCAGTGCGGCGCCTCATCACCGCCGATCGCATCGACGAACATGTGGACGCCGCCTTCGTAGCGGCGGGCAGCGGCCGTCCGGGTCCAGCCGTCCTGTTGCTGCCTGCTGACCTCTTGCGAGAAAAGGTGCCCGCTTCGAGCCGCGAGCGCCGCCTGAGCTTTGGTGCATGGCCGATTGACCGGACCCGTCCGGCCGAGTCCGAGATTCGAGCAGCAGCGGCAGCGATCGCCGCAGCCAAGGCTCCGGTCGTGGTCGCCGGCGGCGGCGTTGCGTCTCCGGCTGCGGCTGCCGCGATTGCCAAGCTGCAGGACACGGCGCATTTACCGGTATTCACCACAAACATGGGAAAGGGTGTGGTCGATGAAACGCACCCGCTCTCTGCGGGCGTCCTTGGTGCTCTCGTCGGCCCTCGCTCGCTCGGCAGGCATACGCTTCCGATTCTCCAAGAGTCCGATCTCATCATCCTGGTCGGGACACGCACCAATCAGAACGGAACGGACAGCTGGCGGCAGATCCCCGCAAGCGCCCGTGTTATCCACATCGATGTCGATCCCCAGGAGATCGGGCGGAATTATGAGGCCACCCGCCTCGTCGGAGACGCCGCAGCCACCTTGGAGGCGATTGGCGCAGCGCTAGAAAAGGTTGACCTTTCGGCACGGCGCGATGGGCGCGAACGCCTGGTGAAGCGTATCGCTACGGCCTGGAAGAGCTTTGAAGAGGAGCGCTCGGTATTTTCGGGCAGCAATGGCAGCCCGATTCGGCCAGAGCGCGTAATGCGCGAGCTCCAGGTGCGACTGACCCCTGAAACAATCGTTGTCGCCGACGCAAGCTACTCTTCGATGTGGGTCGTCGGTCAACTTCGCGGACGGGCCGCGGGCCAGCGCTTCATCACGCCACGTGGGCTGGCAGGACTGGGGTGGGGATTGCCGCTTGCGATCGGCGCCAAGCTGGCGCGGCCGGCGAGCCCCGTCATCGCCTTGGTCGGAGATGGCGGATTCGCACACAGCTGGGCTGAACTCGAGACCGTAGTCCGCAGCAATGTGCCGGTCGTCGTCATCGTGCTCAACAACGGTATTCTCGGCTTTCAGAAGGATGCAGAAACGGTGAAGTTCGGTAGCTATACGACTGCCTGCCATTTTTCACCCGTTGATCACGCGGCGATCGCCCGCGCCTGTGGCTGCGGTGGCGCGTTGGTTGCGGCACCGGGTGATCTTGCCAAGGCGCTCGATCTGGCACTGGCAGACAACCGTCCTTGGTTGATCGAGGTCACGACCGATCCATCGGCTCATCCGCCCATCTCGCTTTTCGACGGCACGCTCGATAACGGCCTCGCCGCTGTTTGAGAGGGGCGTGTGAGGCAGCGCAGAAAATGCGCCGGCCTCTCGACGGATAGCTTGCGCCTGTCGAAGGCTCGTCTACAGGGCGAGCGCTTTGAAGGCCTTTTTTGACTTGTCACCGCGTTTGATCGCGGACGGCCAATGAACGCAGCTGAGACGAGCTGCTTACAATGATTGAGACTGCAATGGACGTTCATCAACACTATATCGCAGGACGCTGGGTTGGCTCGGCCAAGACGCTGGACGTGATCAATCCCTCAGACGGCACGAAGATCGCCGAAATATCGCGCGGCGGAGCAGCGGAAATCGATGCTGCGGTCATGGCCGCTCAAGCGGCTCGCAAAGGAGTCTGGGCAAAAATTGACGCGGTGTCCCGCGGCCGGCTCCTCCTCAAGCTCGCTGAGCTCATTCGCCGCGACGCGCAAAAACTTGCAAAGCTCGAGAGCGAGGACGTCGGAAAGCCAATGACCGTTGCGCTTGCTGACGCTGCCGTTTGCGCCAGGTACTTCGAATATTATGGCGCGGCGGCTGACAAGGTCCATGGCGAGACCATTCCGTTCCAGAGTGGCTTCACCGTGATGACGTTCTATGAGCCGCACGGCGTCACCGCACATATCGTGCCCTGGAACTACCCACTACAAATGACAGGCCGGTCGGTCGCCCCATCGCTCGCGATGGGAAATGCCATCGTCCTTAAACCTGCCGAGGACACGTCCCTCTCTGCGCTAGCGCTGGCAACGCTGGCCGAAGAGGCGGGCTTTCCGCCCGGTGTGTTCAACGTCGTCACGGGCCTTGGTGAAGAAGCGGGCGCGGCGCTATCGATACATCCCGGCATCGGACATGTCAGCTTCACGGGATCCGGTGAGGTCGGCCGCCTCATCCAGACAGCCGCTGCCAGAAACACGATCCCGGTCACACTCGAGCTGGGCGGAAAATCACCGCAAGTCATCTTCTCGGATGCGCCCCTGCAGGAGGCGGCGACCACGATCGTCAAGGGCATCGCACATAATTCCGGTCAGACCTGCAGCGCGGGCTCGCGGGTCCTAATCCAGGATGACATCTACGACGAATTCACAAGCGAGCTCGCCAAGCGCTTCAAGGCACTTCGTGTGGGCTCCGCCAGCCAGGACCTCGATCTCGGTCCCGTCGTCAATGCTGCGCAGCGGAGCCGGATCGAAGCCTACCTGGATGCTGCCCGGGGCGACGGATTGCAGATTTTGGCAGAAGGCTCGTTCGGGACGAACCTGCCTTCAGACGGCTATTACGTCAGACCGACGCTGATCGGTAACGTTCCGCCAGAGCATCGATTGGCCCAGGAGGAGATCTTCGGTCCGGTGCTGGTCGCGCTGCGCTTCCGCGACGAGAACGACGCGATCCGCATCGCGAACGGGACGCCGTACGGGCTGGCTGCCGGAGTTTGGACATCCGATCTCGGCCGGGCAATACGGTTGTCTCACAGCATCGAGGCAGGACAGGTGTTCGTGAACAATTACGGCGCCGGCGGCGGCGTTGAGCTGCCGTTTGGCGGCGTGAAGGGATCAGGTTTTGGCCGAGAGAAGGGATTCGAGGCGCTATACGGCTTTGGCGTCCTGAAGACCGTGACGATCCGTCATGGTCTCTGAGAGCCTCAAGCTGCATCGAGCGCGGTCGGTTAGCTTGCGTGGTCTGCCATTTCGTACCGTTCGTCGTCAGTGTCTTTCCTCCCGCGACGAACGCCAACTGGCCGCCCCCCTCGCGGGGCGGCCACTTTTCCTGTTTCAAGCCGCGCCTCGATGCGGGCTTCGCATCAAGTTCTAGAGATAACTGACGATGAGTAGATCAATCTATGGCGGTCCCGTTTTCGAAATGGCCAGGCAGCAGTTCGACCAGGTTGCCAACCATCTGCAGATTCCGGAAATGGAGAGGGACCGGCTACTTTATCCCAAGCGCGCAATCGCGGTGTCCTGCCCGATTCACCGGGACGACGGTCGAACGGAAGTCTTTCAGGGGTACCGGGTCCAGCATCACCTGACGCTTGGACCTACGAAGGGCGGCACCCGGTTCGCACCCTCGGTCGATGTCGGCGAAGTTGCTGCCTTGGCTGTTTGGATGAGCTGGAAATGTGCGCTGGCGGGACTCCCCTATGGCGGGGCGAAGGGAGGCATCACCGTCGATCCTTACACGCTGTCGCCGCGTGAGCTCGAGGCGCTGTCCCGGCGCTACATGCAGGAGATGATACCCTTCGTCGGACCGCACACCGATGTCATGGCGCCGGACATGGGCACGAACGAGCGGGTCATGGCCTGGTTCATGGATACCTATTCCATGTACCGGGGACAGACGATCAACGAGATCGTCACCGGCAAGCCGGTGTCGGCCGGAGGCACACTTGGCCGCCGCGAAGCGACCGGGCGGGGCGTTGCCTATCTTGTTGGCCGGGCCCTTGATCATCTTGGAATCAAGGCCGGCAATGCAACGGCCATCGTCCAGGGGTTTGGCAATGTCGGGTCGGTTACCGCGTATTCTCTTGCCGAGAGAGGGATCAAGATCATCGGTGTCAGCGATCACACCGCCGCATACTTTGATGCCGCGGGGCTCAACATTGCGGAGCTACAAAAGCACGTCTCAAAACACGGCCAGCTCGCAGGCTTTTCGACCGAGAGCACCATTGAGCCTTCGGAGCTGCTGCTGCGAAAATGCGATGTGCTCGTGCCAGCTGCAATGGAACAGGTGATCACAGGTCAAAATGCGTCCGCGATCAAATGCCGTATCCTTGCTGAGGGCGCCAACGGTCCGACCACGCCTGAAGCCGACGCCATCCTGGATCAGCGGCGCGATGAAATCGTTGTGCTGCCCGATATTCTCTGCAACTCCGGCGGAGTCATCGTGAGCTATTTCGAGTGGGTGCAGGATCTGCAGCGGCTATTCTGGGAGGAGGCCGAAGTGTTCGACCGCCTGTACCGAATTCTCGAGCGCTCGTTGCAGCAAGTGATCGCTCGCGCCAAGCGCGAGAGCATTTCTCATCGCATGGCGGCCATGGCAATCGGCGTCAATGTTGTGCAGTCCGCCAAGAATACCAGAGGCCTTTTTCCGTAATGACTGTCGTTCCGACCCATCGTACCGAAACGGAGAGACCCATGCTTGTTGCCCCCTGGCGGATCGGAATCGACATCGGAGGCACCTTTACCGATGTCGTGGCTATTGATGCCAACGGCCAGATCGAGGTCCTCAAGTCGCCCTCCAGGCCTGACGATCCCACAGCTGGCGTGATGGCAGCACTTGAAGGGCTTGCGCGTCGCCTTGGCCTTGCCACGAAAGACCTGCTTGGCGGCTGCGCGATGCTCGTGCACGGTTCGACAATTGCGACGAACACCGTGCTCGAGGGCAAGGGGGCCAAGGTCGGTCTTCTCACGACCAAGGGATTTCGCGACACACTTGAGATCCGGCGGGGCATCCGAGAAGAGCCTTGGAACCATCGTCCGGCGTTCCCGAACGTGCTGGTGCCACGCCGCTGGCGCTTGGGAGTCGGCGGGCGTCTCGACAAGGATGGGCGCGAACTCGCGGCTCTGGACGAGGCAGAGGTGAAGGAAACGTCAAGGGCATTCAAGGCCGCGGGCCTCGATTGTGTCGCAGTGTCCTTCCTCCATAGCTATGCCAATGGTGCGCACGAGCGCCGGGCCATGGAAATCCTGTCGGCGGAGTGGGATCCGGATGCAATCTTCTGCTCCCATGAGATCTCCCCTTACGCTGGTGAATATGGTCGCACGTCCTCGACGGTGCTCGCGGCCTATGTCTCGAAACGAGTCGTTCCCTACCTGCGCTCCCTGGAAGGTATTTTGCGGCAGAGCGGACTGTTCGGTCCGCTGCTCCTCATCCAAAGCAACGGGGGGATCTCATCCGTCGACGAAATCGCCCGCAATCCCGCCTGCCTACTTCTGTCGGGCCCTGCGGCGCAGGTTGGTGCGCTGAGACATGTTGCAGCGACGGCGGGCACCGATAACCTGATCTCTCTGGAGATGGGAGGGACGAGCTGTGACCTCGCATTGATGGAAGGGGGCCGAGTTCATTCGACCGACCGAATCGATATTGCGGGATACCTCGCCCTTGTGCCGAGCGTGGACATTCACTCTGTGAGCGCCGGCGGCGGGAGTATTGCTCGCCTCGATGCTGGCGGAATGGTGACGCTTGGACCCGATGGCGCCGGGTCGATGCCGGGCCCGGTCTGCTATCGGCGCGGCGGACAGAACCCGACCAACACGGACGCCCAGCTCGTCCTCGGCCGTCTCGCCCCAGGGCCATTCGCCGGCGGCACGCTCGATCTTGACGATCAGGCGGCCCGGCAGGCTCTTCAGCGTGTCTATGGCGATACCCTTGGGTTAGCACCCGAAGCGGCCGCGCTTGGCGTCGTCGAACTGATGGACCAGAATTTGCGGCATGCCGTGGAGCATGTGAGCGCGGAGCGTGGCTTTGACCTTCGTAACTTTACGCTCGTTGCCGTCGGCGGCGCCGGCGCGTTGCATGCATGTTCCGTGGGCCGGAGCCTCGGCTGTTCGACGGTTTACATTCCGCGGCTTGCAGGCGTCTTCTGCGCGTTCGGCATGCTCAATTCCGACGTGCGCCTCGACGAGGTCCGAACCATCCGCCGACCATTCAATAAGGAGGCGCTGCAGGATCTGGAGCGTGTCGCGCACGAGCTGGAAATCGGGTTGCGTGCACGTCTCATGGCATACGGCGAGGCCGGCAGTCTTCCGCGTTTCACCCGCTACATCGATCTCAATTACTTGGATCAGCAGTCTCAGCTTTCGATCGAATGGGCGGATGACAATATCAACAGCATCGTCGCGACCTACGAGGAGCGCTACAGCCTGCTTTATGGCCACGCTCACAAGCATTCGCCGATCATGACCTGCGCGTTGCGTGTCAGCGGATCTCGCCAGTTTCCGGGCGTTTCGATCCAGAAACTACCAGTCACCGACTACGTTCCGCCACCCTCCGGCAAACGTCACATCTACGTCAGTCGGGAGATTGGAGCTGTTGATGCAGACGTCTACGAAGGCTCAGATCTGCGGCCAGGCGCGCATCTTACCGGACCTGCAGTCATCAACGACGTGACAACAACCGTGTTCATCGGAAAGGATGACAGGTCGGAAGTGGACGCGACGAACAATTTCATCGTTCGGCTGGCCATTCCGGCTCAAGGAGGCAAGGCATGAGGGCAATCGATCCAATCAGCTTGGCGCTCGGCCAGAAGCAGCTCGATCACATCTGCCGCACGATGGGTTGGGTCATGGCGCGCACAGCGCGAAGCCCGATCTTCAGCCAGTCGCACGACTTCTCTTGCTTCATCGGAAGCAGGTCGGGGCACGTTGTATCTCAGGCTGACGGCATTCCAATTCATACCGGAGGTGGCGGTATTGCGCTGGCACGGCTTCTGGAAACTTTCCGCGATCGCATTAATCCTGGCGATTGTTTTCTGGCGAACGACCCCTATGTCGCCGGCGGCAATCACCTGCCTGATTTTACAATCATGCGACCGGTGTTTCTGAACGGCGCACTTGTGGCATTCACCTGCAACCGCGCGCATCAGTCCGACATCGGCGGCGGAGCGGCCGGAACTTACAATCCGAAGGCCCAGGAGATCTTCCACGAAGGCCTGCGCATCCCTGTCGTCAAGCTGGTCTCGCAAGGAGAAATCCAGGATGATCTTTGGCGTCTGATCCTTCTTAACTCGCGGACACCCGACCTTTTGGACGGCGACCTCCGTGCCATGCTGGGCTCCACGGAAATCGGCGCCAAGCGAGTTCAGGACATGGCGAGCCCGATGGGAGCCGAGGGGCTGGACACATTATTCGCGTCCCTGCTCGACTGGGCAGAGGAAAGCTTCCTGGCAGCGATCCGTAAACTCAAGCCTGGAACGTACACGGGCGAGGACTTCTTCGATCACGATTGCTTCGAGACCACCGACGCACGCATCAAGACCGCCATTACCATCGGGGCCGACGGAGTTCTCGTCGACTTCGCGGGAACGAGCCCCCAGATGCGCGGGTTCAAGAACAGTTCACTGGCGAATACCCGATCGGCCGTGCTGTTTGGGCTGGTCTCGTTTCTTGGTGCACACATCCCTCGTAACGATGGCGTCTTCCGCCGTGTTCGCGTCGAGGCCCCCCAGGGATCGCTCGTCAATGCCAAGCCGCCAGCCCCGGTCACCTCTGCGACGACCTATCCAGCACATCAGATCATACATGCGATCTGGCAGGCCTTGAGTCCGACCGCTCCCGAACTGAGCTGCGCTGGCTGGAGCCGGATCTCGCATTGCAATACGTCCGGCACAGATGACAGCGGACGATACTACGTCGCATATCAGTGGCTGGCGCAGCCCGGCGCCGGCGCCGTCAAAGGGCGGGACGGATTCAACGTCATGGGGCAGATCACGACGCTTGGCGGTCTTGCATTGCCGGACGTAGAAGACTTTGAAACGAGCTATCCTTTCCTTGTTGAGCGCCAGGAATTTGTCACCGATGGCGGAGGCGCGGGGCGCTATCGGGGCGGCACCGGCGCGATAGCAACAGTCAAAGTACACCATCCTGCAGAATATTCGTTCCGCGGCGAAGGCAACGGCAATCCGACGTCCTTTGGCGTTCTGGGCGGCCATGCCGCGGGCATCGGGAGCTGTTCAATCAAATTCGAGGATGGTTCGTCCTATGCACCACCCCGTTTCGGTGTCGAACGGCTGCAACCGCTGACACTCACGATTAAAGCTGCGGGTGGAGGCGGTTTCGGATCACCATATCTGCGACTGGCGGAAGAGGTCCTCAACGACGTTCTCGATGGAATGGTCAGCCGTGAAATGGCGGAGGCAGACTATGGAGTTGTTCTGACCGGTCAAGATCTGCAAATCGATGAAGAAGCAACGCGCGTGCGCCGTCAACTGCTGAAAAAGGCCGAAAGCGTAGCGCAACCGAACCCTGTTCCCTGAAGGGCCGAACCGCTCAAAGCCTAAATTTGGAGTCCCGAGTGCATGACCTGAGCGACATCAGCAAGTCCGCCCTGCTCACGCGTCCCGACCTGCATGAAGCAACCGAGGGCGAGTTCAAGGGCTGGCGCACCTGGACGTTCGATAGTTTCCTGAACGGAAATGGACCGTTTTGGCATCGTGTGAACGCGGATCGAACAGTACATTGTGCGTTCCGCGCGCAGTCGAAACATCTCAATGGCCACGGCAATGTTCATGGCGGCTGCTTTATGGCCTTCGTGGATTATTGCGTGTTTGCCATTGCAGGCCTCGTGCTGGAGGGCCCCGGTGTAACGGTCTCCCTGTCCAGCGAATTCCTCGATGCGGCGCGCGAGAACGAGCTAATCGAGGGAACGGGACAGGTGACCCGGGCCGGCGGCTCGCTGATCTTTGTACGAGGTGAGTTGAAATCCGGCGACCGAATGCTACTCACGTTTGCCGGGAGCATCAAACGATTAAAGCAAAAGGCTCGTACCTAATACCGTAATGAGCCGCAATCCGACATGCCTTGCTCTGCTCGCTGTCGCTCGCGGCGTTGGACGCTATTCCGATTGGACGCGGCGATCTTTGCGAACCGCCACGCGTTTTCTGCCACTTCTGTTCACCCGAACGACCGGTCGATCGTGCGGCGCACGCGCACCTTGCCTGGACCCTCATGGTACTCTTTTATGATGCGGGCTTCCAGCGCTCGCTCAGTTTGAGTGGAGCGGTTGCGCTGGCGTAGATAGTCATGCCACGTGTGGAAGTGATAGCGCTCGATCCACATATCCGGTTCCGCCATGTTTCGCGCAAGTGACCAACCGTAGGCGCCGTTGCGCTTCCGGACGAGCCGGAGGTCCTGCATACTCCTCCGAAACCCTGGCGAGTTTTTCTGCTGAATTCGATATTCGATCTCGATCGCCACAGTTCCGTCGCGGCCGCTTAGGGGCACCCGCACCTCTGGATCCTCGAGAAGACTTCCTTCTTCCGCACGCCCCTTCACAGGCGGCATCCGCAGCCCTAGGCCAACCAATGGTGACGCAATCATCAATGCGGCCGCGACGTGGAGAGCAGTTTCGACACCCGCGACCTGCGCCAAGTGCCCCCAAGCCCAACTGCCGAGCGCCAGGCCGCCGGCTGATGCCGCCTGATAGGCTGCCAGAGACCGTGCTGCGACCCAGCGGGGAGCGGAAAGCTGTACACCAACATTCAACAGCGTCCAACAGAGGGTCCACCCAGCACCGGCGACGGCCAATCCAAGTGCGGCGATGAACGAATTTCGGCTGATCGCCATAAGAGCAATGCCTGCGCCCATAGCGAGTGCGCAATATCGAAGGGCTGCTTCTCCGCTCAAGTGCTTGCGAGCCATTCCGATATTTGCAGCTCCGATGACAGCTCCCGCACCAAAGGCTCCCAGCATCAGACCGTATGTTGGTGCGCTGCCGAGGAGCAGATCGCGGGCCACCAGCGGCAAGAGAGCCAGGATGACTGCGCTTGTTAAGCCCATAATAGTCGTCCGGAACAGCACGACCATGATACGGGGTGAGTTGGCGATATACCGGACGCCCAAAAGAATCGCGCGGTCGAGCCGTTCCGGCGGTAGTCGCGACCGCTCAGCGGCGCGCTTCCACAGATAGAGCGCACCGATGAGTGGCACATAGGACACGGCATTCAATGCAAACGCCGCGAAAGTCCCTGCAGTAGCCACAATGATGCCGCCGATTGCCGGTCCTACGCTTCGTGCAATGTTGTAGCTGATTCCGTTGAGTGCGATGGCGGCAGGCAGAGCTTGCGCTGGCACCTGCTCGCTGACGGCCGCCTGCCATGCAGGCCCCCACATAGCGGTCCCAGTGCCCGCTGCAAAGCAAAGCGCGAGCAGGAGGTTTGGTGTGAGCAGCCCCAATCACGCGAGCGTCGCCAAGGTGGTCGTTGCCGTCAAGGCGATACCTAGTGAGATCAAAGCCACGATGCGTCGATCATGCAGATCCGCGATCGTGCCCGCGGGAATTGCAATGAGCATCACGGGAAGTCCAAGAGCAGTTTGGACCAACGCGACCTTGTCAGCGGAGGATGACATCTCAGTCATGGCCCACGCCACTCCAACTCCTTGTACCAGACTGCCCAGATTTGAGATCAGGCTTGCGATCCAGATACGACGAAATGCGCGGTGGCGCAGGGGAGCAGCAATATGATAGGCCTTGGCAGGGTGGGCGGGACCTGCAAGGTCGAGTGCGCAACGCTCTGTACCCTGCGTCTTCGGCCGGTCTGCCGAATCACCTGGCGCCGCGGCGGGGTGGTTTAATGAACGAAGTGAATTGTCCGGACACACGCGATCTTCCTTCCGGAGGCCTGTGAGACCCGACTGGGTCTACATCAATCTAAGCCGGGTGGCCGTACGTAGAATGCACCAGCGTTTAGTTCAAAGGCCTCCTGTGTCATGCCGGCCTGCGCAGCAATTCGGCGCCGAGGAGGCCTTAGTTGCTGCAATTCTGCTGCGCATGCGGGTAGGATAGATGATGCTTTTTGGCCATGAATGAGGGGTTCCTAGGATCAGTTCAGAGGTGAACGCGTCTTCGGCGAAATCGCGCGTGCTTTCAGAAATGGTATCGGCGTTCCTCGTGGGGCCTCACAAAGTTACTCAACTCGCGAGAGGGGGCGGCATAGTTGTGGCAGCGGTTCTGATCACTGGGGCAAACCGGGGAATTGGCCTTGCGCTGGCGCGGCAATACGCTGCTGACGGGGCCGAGGTCATTGTCTGCTGCCGCGACCCGGCAAGAGCCGGCGTCCTAAAGGAGCTCGCGGCCTCGTCTGGCGGTCGCGTGCGGATCTTGCCGCTCGACGTGGCAGACGAGACCTCGATCTCATCCCTCAAGAATGCGCTCGGCGATCAATCGATCGACATCCTCATCAGCAATGCCGGGATTGTTGGCCCTGAGGACCAGTCGGCCGACCGCATCGACGCCGAGGGCTGGATGGCTACGTTGCGGGTCAACGCCCTCGCGCCGATGCTCATTGCTCTTGCGCTACGCGAAAACCTGAAGCGTGGAAGCGAGAAGAAGTTGGTGGCGATCAGCAGCGGTTTGGGCTCCACCGGCAGGGAGCCTCGCTCCGCCCTGAACCCGATCAGATACGCCTACTGCGCGTCGAAGGCGGCTCTCAACAATGGCATGCGCGCGCTTTCGCGCGACTGGGCGGCCGACGGCGTGTTGGTGGCGATTCTCGCACCCGGCTATGTACGTACCGACATGGGCGGTTCTGTTGCCGTCGCCCATCCAACCTCGATATCGCCGGAAGAAAGCGCAAGCGCCCTCATCCAGCGAATCGCCAGACTTACGCCAGCCACCAGCGGCGCCTTCCAGGATTATCGGGGCGATACGATAGCTTGGTGATCCCAGTGGTAAAGGGAAAGAATAAACGAAAAAACGTAGCAGGACGCGTTCTGTTCGAAGACTAGCGCGACCGGAATACTCGAGAGTGAGGAAATGGTGAAATTGCTCGAAGCCACACTCCCGTAAGTCAGATACCATCGTCCGTGAGGCCCCTCTGCAGATTTAGCGCTTTCGAGCAGGGGCATTTCGAACGCCGGTAAGATCCGATCCTTCTAATCGGGCGTATTTCGACCTCGACCGGAGCTTTTCAGCTGCCCGCTAAACTGGGAGCAGAGCCTGGAAAACCGGGAAACATTATGGGCGGTGTGGGACAGAACAGCATTGTCCAGACCGCTGAGTACAGTGCGACGCGTAATTAGGCCAAGCTGAATTCAGGACGTCATCAGTTTTTCGAGAACCAGAAGATCATAGTGCTTCCCCCCACTGGAGAACACCTCTGGGAGGCATCCGACAACCGAAAAATCACACTTTCTCTCTGCAAATGAAGCAACGTATGACGGTTCTTTGAACACGATGGCGAAAATGCAATGCAGATCAAGAATCCGCGCTCGGTTTAGAAGTGTGTTGGCCAGGCCCGTTCCAACTCCCCTCCGACGAAAGGGCTCCTGAACGTAAAGTGACATTTCAGCCGTGTGTTTAACGTCCTCTTTGACGCTGTATCGCGTGAAGGCGGCCCACCCCGCCACGGCTTCGTCAATCAGACAGGAATACGACTCGAACGAGGGACGTGTCTCGAAAAGAAACGTTCTCATTTCGTCGACGCTCCAGGGGCGCGTTCCTTGGGTCGATTCCTTTGATCGACAAGCCGCGTTGTAGATGTCGGTTACGGCTCTCAAATCTTGAGTTCGCAACCGAACGATTTGATGCCGCATCTAACAATCTCCACGATAACGTTTTGACTTGAATTCGAGCAAAAGAGCCAGGTGGACTCGGCACTGTTCTGAGAGGTCGAGGCGAAGCCCGCCTGATGCTAGTTTGCGCCGACAGCCCCTGAGCGCTTAAGCTACCAAAGCCGGGAGCTTGCGCAGACAGATCTCAGTTATCAATGCTTCGAAGTTGCGAAATGGCCACGGCTGGCTGCATGCCAAGCTCCGGTGCGCATCCACTTAGACAGGGAATGATTGACAACAATGTTCCGACGAGCAACTGCTGCTGATGCAAATGATATCGCAAGGATCTACAACCAAGCAAGAAAGCCAGGGATCTTTGCTATAAGCCAACTCGACCCGGATACGTGCAGTAACCGCATCATCTGGCTTAGAGAGCATCAAGATCCGTATCCCGCATTTGTCTATGAACCTCATCGTGGTCATGTGGTCGGATGGTGCTCGTTGAACAGGTTCTCCTTACGTCCTGAGTACGCGGATGTGGCGGAAACATCGCGCTACATTGACGAACACCACAGAGGTAAGGGGCTTGGAAGATTGATGGCGCAACACCTAATTCGTTCGGCTATTGATTTTGGGTTGCGATTATTGGTCTCACGTGCCTATGAACGAAACATTCCAAGTATAAAGAGCGAATCCGGGTTCCGGCGGGTTGCGGTGCTACACGAGGCGGCGTGTATCCATGGTGAATGGCAGAACGACATCTATTTTTGGAAGAAGTTGGATCGTGTCCCACAGTGTCGTGTAGCGGCCAGTGGGTCACCGCATGGGCGGCAGGAGCCGGGTAGACCAGTTAGTAGTGGCTGAGTGTTGGATCATCGCTCAATGTGTGATGGTTTCCGCGGCCTTTGAACGAACGCGGTCGGACGGCTCCATCCATCATTTTGCTCAAAAAAAGATCCGGCGAGCGCGCCGAGGAGGCGGACGACGGAGTCTTCGATCGGGAAGATGCCGACCACCTCCGTGCGCCGCTTGACCTTGACGTTAAGGCGTTCGACCGGGTTGGTGAAGTGCGCCCGTCGGGCGCAGCGGTCGGAAGGTCATAAAGGCCAGCACATTAGTCTCTCGGCCTTGTTGAGGCAAACCCGCAAGTTTGGGCAGCTTCGGGCGGAGCTGGTCGGCGACCTTGCGCCATTGCGCCTTGAATGCTTCCGCATCGCCACGGGCAAACGCGGCGGCGATGAAGGAGGAGACAACACGCCGCCCGCTCTTGCCGCCAGGCGCCAGTGCATTGAGCATGAGTGCACGCGGCACCGCTGCCAAGTGGCATCGGGCATCTTGCTGATGGCGGCCGTGGTGCCTCCGTGAGTGTCGGAGACAACCAGCTTGACACCGCCGAGCCACCGATGAGCGAGCTTGCGCGTGACCTCGTCCAGAACGTATCAGAATGGAAGGGGCCGATGTTCATGCCGAGAACCTCGCGTCCGCCGTCGCCGTAACGCCGACCGCGAGAATTACGGCGACCGACACGATGCGGCATTCTGGCGCTCCTTCACATAGCTGGCGTCGACGGCTACTCCATTGGACGATGGACCGGCTTCTGGCCAGCTCTGCTGCTGGCCCCCGCCTGTGGCCCTGCTACGCGCCTTCGTGGAACGCTTCATGCTCAGGCGCGTCCACCGGCATGGGCTTGGCCGTGGCCTTCTACCCCACAGGTCCCAACATGGCCGAGGACCTCGGATCGATCATGTTTGTCGTGGTGGTCGTCGGCGGTTTGGGCTCACTCGAGGGTGCACTCGTTGCGTCCTTGGCTATCGGCTTCTTGACGACCCTGGCCGTGGGGCTCGACTGGACACTGTCCGGCGCACTTGCCCCATTTGGCCTTTCAGGATGGGCGGCTTCGATGGGCGGGCCGTTTTCGATCACTCTGTCGAGCCTCACCGGCTCGCTCCCATTCATCATCATGCTCTTTGATCTGCTGGTCCGGCCCGCCGGTCTGATGGGAGAGCGGTCGTGAACCGATATCTCCGGATAACCTTTTGTCATGCCATAGCCGTCTTGCTGGTCGCTCCGCTCACATTCAGCGACAGGTACGCGAACTTGGCAATCCGCATCCTGGTCGCTGCACTGTTCGCCACTGCGTTCAATCTCTTGTGGCGGCAGGAGAGACTCCTCTCGTTCGGTCACGGGGTCTATTTTGGGCGCGGGATGTTTGCAGTCGTGCACCTGACCCGCGCCAACGAAGCCGGCTTGAGTGTGCCGCTCATCCTGGTGCCGCTCGCCGGCGTGCTGTCCGGTCTGTTCATCGGCCTGCTTTGCGGCTTCGTCGCAACACTGCGCAGCGGAGCCTATTTCTCGATGATCACGCTCGTGCGCAAAAAGGCCACATGCGTTGCTCGGGGCCCACATGCCGTTCCTCAGCTTTTATGTCAGCGCACAGGAGACGATTCGCAACCCGGAAGCTTCCTTCAGCGGGGTGCCGACGCTGTGAAGGTTGAAGGAGCCCCAAACGCGTCGACATGGTTCGCGCAAGGTCGATCGTGAAATCCCGGTCATGGCCATCTCGGGCTCACTCCGCAGTGCGTCAACGTCATGGGTGGATTTAGGTGCTGGGCAGGACAACCGACGAACCGCCTGCACGAGGACGCGCACAGTCTGGAGGAGTGCGGACTGATTTGCGCTGGTCTTGGAAGGCATTCCGGCCGAGCTCGCCGCAAGCGACCGAATCCCTGACAAAACCGAATGGGCCCAATTTTGTTAAGCAGTGCTAAACTTGGAGATCAGCACAAGTCGCCCTGAGTCCAGCGAGCCTGTGCCTAATTCGGTCGGCTCCTGGACGCCGGTTTTACCGGAATGTGGATCAAAGCTTCGTTGTTGTTCAGCGGTGTCCGCAAGATCTTGCGAGCTTTGTCAGAGACCCAAAGGTGCACGACCGGCCTTCTTTGGCGCACGGCCTGGGAGGGCGGAAACGTTCCTTCTGCAGCAACGTTGATTGGGGCATCACAATCGACGGGCAACCTTCATAACTTTTGCAACCACGTTGACCCGAACGCCCCTGCCGTGTTCAAGTCCGCCAGCGTCTGTCAAACTCAGCAGTTGTGGGCCGGTGATGCCGAGCACATTGGCCTGTAAGTGGCAAACTCGGCCAGAGCGAAGTCAACGGATCTGATCTCCAACGTTAATCTTCTGATCACCTCCTGACTCTCAGAAGACTAAGTTTCGAGCTGTTTTGCTGGTCTGGACAATTTTGGCACCATCAGATGGTCGGGAGCTGCATTCTTACGCTTAAGTTCAGGCGAGCCCCGAGGCTGTCTGGGCCCCATATCGAGGTCCACGCGATCACATCAAGGGCGAGGTTGCAAAGCTAAAGAATTACACCGGACGCGCCTGCGCGGAGCTACGAAAAACCAAATACAGCTACGTTGCAAAATTCTCGGGAGGAAAAGCATCGGAAACGACGCTCGAACGCGGAATTTGAGCGTCGGGCTAGATGGGCGGCCGAATGGAGCGCCACGTAGCAGTTGCACGAGGGTGATAGATCAGCGAGAGCGTCTCGTCGCTGCGACGATCTATTTGAATTCGTGAACGTGTCTCCTCGCGTTATCATCTTGGACGAAGTCTGCGAGACATTTGTCGGACTGATACCTGCATCCCCATGCATGCCGCCTTGAAAGTTGTAGAAACAGCCGGCAGAGGGGAGAGGATGCACGAACGCCTACCGGCAGATCGGCTTAGATGCTGTTGGCCAAGCGCCAACCATCTGGCGGTAGACCACGCGATGACTTTGGCACTTAAGTCAATTTCCAAGTCACAGTCCTGAAGATCCTGATCAGCTGTCCAGATGGTTCGCGCCAATGGAGGACCTTGCGCGTGACATGGCCATTTTGGCGACGAGCGGTCGCGATTGGGCGGAGCGCACCAAGCGATTGGCCGCCCGTGTACCGAACTTAGAGATTTTCTCGCAGGCGCTTATTGAGCGCACAAATGGTGGCTGGCGCATCACCCAGAAGGGGCGCTCCGTCCTCAAGTTCACGGAACCAAAGATGCGCCGCTTAAGTTGGTACAGGCCCACCCGGATCAGCCGCAGCCTGTGCCAAGCCAGCGCTTGCCATCGAATCTAGAAGAAGCTCGCATGAGCGACGGCGGCCACGCAGGGCCAGAGATGCGCCGGTAGCACTTAGGCATTCGCTGTCGCGCGATAGCCCTCCCCCTGCGAGTTCCCTCTTTTGAGATTGTCGGCAAGTTTTGCGCGCGTCAGGTACGAGCAATTTCGGCAGACGCCCCATCGAATTCCCGCGCGGGCGCAAGCTCGTTGCGATCGCAATCGAGTTTTGTCGGTGGTGTGAGAAGTTGACATGTCTTGAACCGATGCGCCCAGTCACTCCGAGCATTCCTTGCGGCGCACGGGCGGCGCCCCGCTTCGTGGCGCTCGATGTGCGGCTCCAGGAGATTATGCGCCTTGATCAACGCCTGCACGACTGCACAGGCCATCGCTTGAACGGCTGGGTGTCCAGCGCGAACTGCGGTGACAAAGAGGCCCGTGTTCTGCCCGAACGACAATGTTCTCTGGTTGTTCCAATTGGGCGGCTCTTCTGAAGGCGAGGGCAGCGGGCAAGTTCGAATTTTGTTGCATCAAATATCACGCAACACTAATGTACTTAGAAACGCCCTTTTTCTGCATCGGAAGAACGTATGCCGCTGAAAGTCACCGAACCTCACCCTCCCGTCAGGCAAATGCCCCGGGCAGCGTGGACCTTTGTGGTCACCCTTGCTGCGTCTTCCGCACTCTAAGGATGATCTCGTGGCCCCTCGGTCTTTTCAGAAACAGCAGGCCCAGTTTAGCAATTCTTCGGTTGCGTTTGCCCGTGAGCGCGAAATTGTGCCGGGCGGCAGCATGAGAAATGCCATTTGGTTCGCGCCGCATCCTCCCTACGCAGCAAAAGGAACCGGTTGCTGGGTGGAAGATATCGACGGTCGCCGGTTTCTGGATTGCGCGAATAACTTCTTCTCGTTGATCCACGGCCATGCCTTCGCCCCGGTGGTGGAGGCCATTGGGGCCGCGGTTGGCAACGGAACGGCTTTCGGATTGCCGACGGAGAAGGAGATTGCGCTAGCTCAATTGATCACCGGCCGATCGCCGGCCTGCGAGCAGATCCGCTTCTGCATGTCGGGCACGGAAGCGGTGATGTTTGCTGTAAAAGGAGCGCGGGCGCTCACGGGGCGAAGCGCATTAGCGAAATTCGAAGGCGCCTATCACGGCTCCTATGACTGGGTCGAGGTCAGTCTTGCGCCCGATCCTGATTGCTGGGACGATTCTGACGGCAACCCGGCATCAATTGCTTCGGCCGAGAGCGTACCGGAAACCGTATTGCAAGACACCATCGTCTTGCCGTGGAAGGACCCAGGGCGCTGCGCTGCTATTCTCGCCAAGGAAGGCTCTCGGCTCGCCGCGCTCATCATTGATCCCGTTCCGTCGCGGGCCGGTATGGTGCCCGTGTCCAGGGAGATGATCGATGTCATCCATGCTGCCCGAGAGAGGCACGGATTTTTGATCATCAGTGATGAGGTGATTTCGTTCCGCCTCTCCTATGCAGGCGCTCATCCCTTGTTTGGTCTGCGCCCTGACCTGATCACTCTTGGGAAGATCATTGGCGGGGGTATGCCCATAGGGGCCATCGCAGGTGGCGCCCATACGATGGCCGTGTTCGATCATACGCAAAGCAAGCCACGCGTGGCGCTCGGGGGCACTTTCACTGCGAATCCACTCGCAATGGCTGCTGGCCTTGCGGCAATGACTGCGCTGGATGAGCCGGCAATTGCCCGCCTGAACCAGCTTGGTTCTGATCTGCGGGCGGCAATCAACCTCACTTTCATCGAGAGGCGAATTCCAGCTCAAGTGACAGGCAGCGGATCATTGTTCAGGCTGCATCTGAGCTCCAAGCCCGTCACCGATTATCGATCCTGCCGCACGCTCGTACCCAAGACGCTCCAAGCTGTTCATGCTGGCGCACTTGAGTATGGCGTGCTCCTGACCCCGAATTGTTCGGGAGCGGTTTCAACTCCGATGGATGTCGCGAGCATCGACCACTTGACTGCGGCAATCACGCAAGCTGTCGCAGATGCCTTCACGCGCCAACCTTGGGAGAAATAGTGCTCGCGGGGCCAAGCTCGAGCGTCTTTGGGGAAGCTCATCCTGCTCGCGCCTTTTCCGGCAACCTTGCTTCGACTTCTTTGCAGTTTCCAAACATTGATCACTCTTTGGGGAGAATTGACAATGCCTCTTGATCGCCGTGACGTGCTGAAGCTGGCGGGTGCAGCTGCAGCTGGATTTGCCGCTCCTGCAATTGCTCAGGCGCGTCCAGCATTGAAGATCGCATCCGTCGAAACCCTGAGCGGTCCGGGATCTACCGTCAACCGTCTCTGGTCGCTGGGTCTGAAGTACGGCATTGAGAAGATAAATGCGGAAGGCGGTTGGAACGGGCAAAAGATCGTCTATGCAGAGTACGACACCGAGGGAACGACTGGAGGCGCTTCGCAGAAGACCCAGGCGGCCATCGCGGACGGCGCCCACATCATTGCGCACGGCGGATCCTCTAACATTGGCGGTCAGATTACCGAAGATGTCCGCAAGTGGAACTTGCGCAATCCAGCGGCGAAAGTTCTGTTCTTCGGATTGGGCATCGAGGCCCTGGAGCTGACCGGAGCCAAATGTCACTACCATTTCTTCCGGTTTGCGACGAATGCTGACATCCGCATTCGAGCGCTCGTGGCCGGTCTGAAGGCAGAAAATGCCCTCGGCAAGAAAGTGTTCTCGATCAACCAGAACTATTCCTGGGGGCATGATATCCAGGCCGCGCTCGAGCAGAGCGCTGGCGAGAATGACTTCACGCTCGTAGATAAGGTGCTGCACGACGTCAATAAGATCCAGGATTTCAGCCCCTATGCTGCGCGCATTGCTGCCTCAGGTGCGGATACGGTTTTCACCGGCAATTGGGGAAATGATCTTTCGCTTCTCCTCAAGGCGGTCCAGGCCGCAGGCCTCAAGGTAAGGTTCGCCACCACATTCCTGGACCTTCCAGGCGCACTGTCGTCAGCAGGATCCGCTGCGCTCGGCTATTTCCATGCCGAACTGTGGAATCCGCAAGCCTTTGGCGCGTTCGGCCAGGAACTCTGGACCGACTACAAGGCAAAGATGGGCACTTTTCCCTCAACAAGCGAAGCGAAGTCGATCCTGGCTCTGCTGTTCCTGCAGCAGGCGCTGAAGACCATTCCCGAGGCTTCAAAAATAGACGTCGACCAGATTGCCCAAGCACTCGAACGGACGTCCTACAAGGCGCCGACCGGCGATGTCACCATGCGCGCTGGCGATCACCAGATCGCCTGGCCGATCGTCGTTTCCAAGGTGGAGCAGGGCGCCAAGTTCGCAACCGACGGCACGGATATGGGATTCGTCCCGGTCAAGGTGATTCCCGGCGGCGAAGTGCTCAACACCGTCCAGGCCAGCTGTAAAATGCAGCGGCCATCCTAGGGGGCTCCGTGACCTATCTCCTCACGTCACTCGTGAATGGCCTCGTCTTCGGCTTGCTGCTGTTCATGGTATCGGCGGGCTTGACGCTCATCTTTGGAATGATGGGGGTCCTGAACTTTGCGCACAGCTCGCTGTACATGCTCGGAGCTTACCTTGGCTACTCCATCGGACGATGGACCGGCTTCTGGCCGGCCCTGCTCCTCGCGCCGCTGGCCGTAGCCCTGCTCGGCGCCTTCATCGAGCGCTACATGCTCAGGCGTGTTCATCGGCATGGACATGCCCAGGAGCTGCTTCTCACCTTTGGCTTAGCACTGATCATACATGAAGCCATCAAGCTCATGTATGGCCCATATCCGGTCGAATACGCCATTCCGGCAGAGCTTGCCCGCACAGCCTTCAGCGTGAACGGCTTCAACGTTCCGCTGTATCGGCTGTTCATCGGCGCGGTTGCGATATCGATGTTCGTATCCCTGTTCCTGCTAATGAGATACACCCGCCTGGGACTGATCGTGAGGGCAGCACTTTCGCAGCCGCTCATGGTCGAGAGCCTCGGCCATAATGTAGGGTTCGTTTTTCTCCTTGTGTTCGCTATCGGGGCAGCGCTGGCTGGGCTTGCCGGGGCGGTTGCCGGAGCCTTCTACCCCACCGGTCCGAACATGGCCGAGGACCTCGGATCGATCGTGTTTGTCGTCGTGGTCGTCGGCGGGTTGGGCTCGCTCGAAGGCGCACTTGTCGCATCCTTGGCCATTGGCCTCCTGACGACCTTGACCGTTGGGCTCGATTGGACACTGGCCGGCGCACTTGCCCCCTTTGGCCTGTCGGGATGGGCGGCCTCGATCGGCGGGCTGTTTTCGATCACCCTCTCGAGCCTCACCGGCTCGCTGCCCTTCATCATCATGCTCTTTGTTCTGCTGTTCCGGCCCGCCGGTCTGATGGGAGAGCGGTCGTGAACCGATATCACCGGATAGCCGTTTGCCTTGCCGCAGCCATCGTGCTGCTCGCCCCGCTCACTTTCAGCGACCGGTATGCGAACCTCGCTATCCGCATCCTGGTCGCTGCACTGTTTGCCACTGCGTTCAATCTCTTGTGGCGGCAGGCGAGACTTCTCTCGTTCGGGCACGGGGTCTATTTTGGGGCCGGCATGTTTGCGGCCGTACATCTGATGCGCGCCAATGAAGCGGGCTTGAATGTCCCTCTCATCCTGGTGCCGCTCGCCGGCGTGTTGTCCGGCCTGATCATCGGCCTGCTTTGCGGCTTCATTGCCACACTGCGCAGCGGAGCCTATTTCTCGATGATCACGCTCGCCATTGCCGAGCTGATCTATTCGCTTGGTCCGCGTTGGCAGGCCCTGTTTGGCGGTGAAGCCGGAATTTCGAGCATGAGAATACCCAGCATGGGCCTCAGCTTTGCCGCGCTGAATGAAGTTTATCTCATTGTGCTCGGCTGGAGCGCGCTCGGATTTGTAGCCATTCGGTTTTTTGCCAAGACCCCGCTGGGTCAAATCGCGTACGCGCTGGGCGACAATGAACGACGGCTTCAGTTCCTCGGCTACCGCACCCATGCCGTCAAGGTGTGCCTATTTGCTCTCTCTGCCGCGATATCAGGGCTTGCCGGAGGCCTGTTGGGGATCGCTGCCGAAAACGTGGACTATACGGTGTTTGGTCCGGCTTCATCCGCCGCACCAGTGATCCAGACTTTCATTGGAGGCGCCGACGTTCTTTTCGGACCGGCCTTCGGCGCAGCAATTCTGACCGGCTTTGGCAACGTCTTCTCGGACGTCACGCGACTTTGGCTCCTTTATCAGGGACTCGCGTTCGTCGTGGTGGTCATGTTTCTTCCCGCCGGGATCGTTGGATCCCTCCTTTCCAGCAAAAAGCGGCCGTTACGAGAAGCCATTGCCAACACCCTAGCGGTCCTTCTTTGCTCAGCTAGCCTGATCTTTCTATGCGAAAGCGCGTCGATCCTGCTGAGCGATTCCTATGCGTCGCTTCGGGCGAACCAGGGCGGCTCTTGGGTGAGCTATCGTTTGTTCAACATTGAGCTCCTTCCCAGCTCTCCGATCGTATGGGCACTTCCATTGATTGTAGCGCTGGCCGGAGTCCTCGTTTCATGCAAACTCAAGCGGCAAGAGGAGGCGGCATGAGCGCCATTTCTCTGAGCGCAGTCCGGAAGCGGTTTGGCTCGAGTGAAATCATCCGCGGTGTCGACCTCGAGGTAAACACGGGAGAGCGTCACGCCCTGATCGGGCCCAATGGAGCCGGCAAATCCACTCTGTTTAACCTGATCAGCGGGCAGTTTCGCCCGACCAGCGGGCAGATCTTGCTGAATGGGCAACGCTCCGATCGCGATCCGCCAGAGACGATTGCCCGCCGTGGCCTCGCCCGCTCGTTTCAGATTACGAGCCTTTTTGCCAGGCTCACCGTGTTCGAGACGGTTCGGCTGGGGGTCATGGCAAATCAGGGCGTACGCTTCTGCTTCTGGCGCACTGCCGCATCTCAGCGCGAAGTGACGAATGATGTTCTTGCGTTGCTGGATGACGTTAACCTGTCGCACCGGGCCAGCGTGCTTGCAGCGGAGCTTCCCTATTCGGAACAACGTGCGCTCGAACTGGCAGTCACTTTGGCCTTGCGACCCGAAATCATCCTATTGGACGAGCCCACGGCGGGAATGTCGGTGGAGGAGGCGGCCCAAACGGTTGCGCTGGTTCGGCGGCTTACTGCTGGACGCACCCTTCTCGTGGTCGAACATGACATGGACGTTGTCTTCTCGCTCTGCGACCGCATCTCGGTGCTTGTGCATGGACAAATCATCGCGACGGGCGCGCCCGACGAGATCACCAGGGACGAAAGAGTGAATGAAGCCTACCTTGGAAAGGGCTTGCATTGATGGGACTGACAGTCACCGGCCTGCATGCTCATTACGGCAAGAGCCACGTTCTTCGCGGCGTCTCCTTTGAGCTGCCGTCACAGAGCATCTACAGTCTCGTGGGCCGCAATGGGTCGGGGCGGTCGACGACTCTGAAGAGCATCATGGGTATCGTTCGGCCCAGCGAAGGATCTATCCTCCTGGATGGGGCTGAACAATCCCGGCGAGAAATTCGCGAGATCGTGCGGGCCGGTATCGCTTATGTGCCCGAGGATCGGTTGGTTTTTCCAACGCTGACCGTCGCTGAAAACCTGCGTATGGGTCAGCTCCGCGCTTTGCCGGGCAGGGTGGTCTGGACCGTAGATCAAATGTACGAATATTTCCCTCGCCTCCACGAAAGGAAGGATACCAAGGCGGGCAAGCTCTCCGGAGGAGAGCAGCAGATGCTGACGATGTGCCGCTCTCTGCTTGGCAACCCAAAAATTCTCTTGCTCGATGAGCCGACGGAAGGATTGGCGCCCAAGATCGTAGAGCGTCTCGTCGAAGCTATTCTCGATGTCCGCAAGCATGGAGTATCCGTACTCCTGATCGAGCAGCGTCTGACAATTGCTTTGGATATCAGTGATCGTGTGCTCGTCATGGGTCATGGGCACATCGTGTACAACGGAACACCAGACAGTCTTCGCAACAATGCCGATGTACAGCGGAGCTGGCTCGCTGTGGGGATCAGTGTAAGCTGACCGACCGCAGTAACATATCCCATGCGAGCGCATCGTCGCGACGGCGGGAAGAACAGTAGAGATGTGCCCGGCAGGCGCTTTCAAGAATGACGCTTATCTAACTGATAGAGCGAGACGCAGCGGGATCACTTTTGTGGAACCTGCGAAGCGTCTTTTGATTTCAACCTCTCACCGATCGAGAGCGATCGCCCCAATGTCTCGGCAACATTGTGCAATGCTGTCAAGCGTTCCGGTAGCTGCTCGTTCATGATCCGCTGTAGGGGGCCGGTCATTCCGAGAGCGTAAAATACGCGCCGATCGGATAGAAAAACAGGCACCGCAATAGCGGCCAATCCTTCGTCGATCTCTCCGATGCACGTAGCATAGCCTCTGCCCCTCACCGCAGCGAGCTCCTGTTCGACCCATGCACGTTCATTTCGTGTGTTCGCTGTGAGCAAAGGAAGATCGGCCGACATTGCCTCTGCCAATACGGCTTCATCTTGATAGGCTATGATCGCCTTGGCCGTTGCAGCTGCGTGCACCGGCATCTCGATCCCCGGCTGCACGTAACTTCGCCAGCGCACATCTGGTGAAACTGAGATCGCAACAACAACGCGCGCGCCGATCAAGCGTGTGAGATAGCAAGTCTCGGACGTCGCCTCGGTCAGTTGCTGCAGATGTCCGCGAGCAAGGGCGGCAATCCATCCATCATCCGCAGTCGCGTGCAACAGGCGGAGCAAGCGGTCACCGAGCTGATAAGCGCGCCCACCGACATTGTCCTTCGCTAGCCCAGCGCGCACGAGGCCCTTGAGCAGCCGATGTGCAGATGTCTTCGGAAGATTAAGCAACGAGGACACGTCTGCCAGTGTCAGGGCCCCCGGAAAGGTCGCGACGAGTTCGAGCACTTGCATGTAGCGGTCCAGAGGACCCGCCGCTTCGTCCGTGATGGTCATTCAGAGGCTTCCCAGGCGGAAACTTTGTGCGCGCGCACCTCTGCCCCGCTTGACTTCTCAAACCGGAGCAGATTAGCTTATACGCAATACCGGGATATTATTCCGAAAAACGGAACGGATGTCAACGGCGATTTTTGGCAGCGGCATTCTTGGTGTTGCGACCCCGAGGAAGCGTCACGAGGCAGATCATGAAGATAACGAGGCAGGAATTTCTGAGGGCTTTGCTTGCGGTGAGTGCGCTGCCGTGGATGGGAGCCGCACGTGCCGAGGAGGGAGGCCCGATCGTCGTCGGCGCAACCGTGCCAATGACGGGCCCGTTATCGCTGACTGGCAAGCAGTATCACAACTCCCTGCTGCTGGCCGAAGAGGACGTCAACAAGGCAGGGGGCATTAACGGGCGCAGCCTCAAAATCGTCTTCGAAGATACGCAGGCCTCGAACAGCACGGCGGTCAACGCGTTCGTCAAGCTCGCACAGGAGAACAAGCCGTCCTTGTTCTTCCTCTCGAGCTATTCGACCCAGAATCTGGCGGTGGAGCCTGAGCTGAAGAAGATACAGGTGCCGGCCTTCTACGCGGGCGGTGCCGATGTTGTGGCCGAGGCTGGGAATGAGTGGATGTTCCGCGTGCGGCCCGCAGACAGCGTGTCAGCCGAAGGCATGGTTCAGTGCGCCCTCAACGTGCTGAAGGCAAAAAGGCCCGGCATTCTCTACATCCAGAACGACTTCGGGCAGGGTGGTGCCCGGACGGCTGTTGAGCGTTTCGGGGCCGCGGGCGTAACCGTCGTGGGCATGGCCGCATATGGCCAGAACGACAAGGATTTTTCGGCGCAGCTTCTTGGCCTGCGTGGCAAGGACATCGATGTTCTTTTGATCTTTAACTATCCGCAGGACGGTGCGCTTGTGCTGCGTCAGGCAAAGATGCTCGGTCTCAAAATGCCGCTGGTGACATCTTCGGCTGCCTTGGTGCCAGCGGCCCTGCAGCTGTTGTCTCCGGCTGATCTTGATGGCGTCTGGGGCGTCGTCGATTCCTTCATCGATCCGTCGGTCGGTGGGCGCATGCAGGATTTTGTCGAACGCTTCAAAGCCAAATTCGGCACTGATCCGGACCCGTACGGGCTTGCCTATTATGATGGTGCGATGCTGGCGGCCGAAGGCCTGCGCAAGGTTGGCACTGATCCCAAGGCGTTACGGGACTGGTTTGCCGCCGTGAAAGGATGGCAAGGCATTGGTCATGTCTATTCATATGATGCCAAGGGCAACGGCGTATTCGACCTAGCGGTCGTGAAATCCAAAGCAGGGACCAAATCCCTGGAGCTGGTTCAGACCATCAAGCTCAACTGAACCCTGGCTGCCGATGCGCTCCACGGGCAACGCGGCAATCATCAGGGGCCTGCTGACAGGCCGGTTTGCAAGAAGATCATGACGATATGACAGATCTCATCCAGCTGCTCATCAACGGACTAGCGCTCGGCAGCGTTTACGCGCTCGCCGCGATCGGTTTCGTCATCGTCTACTCCGCAACCGGGGTGGTCAATTTCGCTGCCGGGCAATTCGTGATGTTCGGCACCTTCGCGGGCGTCGCAATGTTGCTCAATGCGCAGCTGCCCTGGCCTGTAGGCTACGGCGCTGCTTTGATTGCAATGGCGCTGTTCGGAGCTCTGTTCTTTGCCGTGCTATATCTGCCGCTACGCGCGAGCCCGGTCGTGACCATCATCATTGGCACCGTCGCGATCGGAATCACGATGCAGAACGCCGCGCTGCTGGCGTTCGGCTCCTGGCCATTCCGGCTGCCCTCGCCGGTCGAGGGCATAAATCTCACAATTGCAGGCGCAACGATCTCAGCCCATGCGGTCGCGGTCGTGATCGTCACGGCCTTGATGGTTGTGCTGCTGTGGCTTCTGTTCTTCCGTACCTCCCTCGGCATCGGGATGCGTGCCGTGGCCCAAGATGTCAAGGCAGCCCGGCTGATGGGCCTCAAGGTCAACCGCCTGCTTGCATTATCCTGGATCCTGGCTGCGCTGCTCGCGGGAATTGCCGGCTTGATGCTCGGACCAATGTGGTTCGCCGACACCAGCATGGGCGATCCCATCGCGCTCAAGGCATTCGCAGCCACAATCATTGGCGGCTTCGGAAGTCTGCCGGGCGCTATTGTCGGCGGCCTGTTCGTTGGTCTCAGCGAAGTGCTCGGCGCATCCTACGTCTCCTCGGCTTACAAAGACCTGATCTCCTTCGGCATCATGATCTTGTTCCTGCTCCTGCGCCCGCAGGGCGTGTTCGGCGAACGTATTCAGGACCGGGGCTGATCGATGTCAAAGCGCGTTCCGCTCCTGGCCGGCACTGTCGTTTTGATCGCAGGTTTTTCCCTGTCGATGCTCCTCGCCGACTATCATCTGCGGCTGCTCAATCTTGCCGCGATTTCGGCCATCGCAGTCATCGGGCTTAATTTCGCCTTCGGCTATGCCGGGCTGATCTCGCTCGGTCATGCGGCCTTCGTCGGGACAGGGGCCTACGGCGTCGCGCTGCTGACGACGCTCTTTGCATGGTCACCCTGGCTGGCTCTTCCTGTCGCGGTTGCCGGTACGGCAGTTCTGGCCATGTTCATTGGCATTCCGCTGTTGCGGCTGAAGGGCCACTATCTCGCCCTGGCAACGCTTGGATTCAACGTGTCCTTCTCCATTGTCGCCGCCAACTGGATCGAAGTGACGGGCGGCACCAACGGCATCTCCCGCATTCCCGAGCTGCAAATTGCAGGCCATGCCCTGGCCAATGAGCGCAGCTACTTGTGGTTCGCTTCTTTGGTACTCGCGCTTTTGGCCGCCGTCGCCACGCTCATTCATGGCTCACGCCATGGCCGGGCAATGATCGCCGTACGCGATGACGAAACTGCCTCGTCGATGACGGGCATTGACGTCACCCGGGTCAAGCTCGTGGCCTTCGTCCTATCCGCAGTCTATGCCGCAGTGGCGGGAGGCCTGTTTGCATTCCATATGCGCTTCATCTCGCCTGAGGACTTTGGCTACGCACACTCCATCACTTACCTCGCGATGCTGGTGGTCGGCGGGGAGGGATCAATTCTGGGCGCCCTTCTCGGATCGTTGCTGGTGACTTTCCTGCCCGAATGGCTGCGCTTCCTAGGCTCCGCGTATCTCGCTTTCTTTGGTCTCTTTGTCCTTGCCATCCTGATCTTCTTGCCTTCAGGGTTTGCCGGAATTCGCCGGCAGGGCAGCTTCCGCCGCCACGGCCGTATCAAAATGCCGGCCCTGATTGCTGCGTCTAAGGAAGCGCGGTCATGAGCCTGCAGGCCACACAAATTGGCAAGCGCTATGGCGGACTTGCAGCGCTTGCGGACGTCGATCTGTCCGTTGCGGAAGGTGAATTTGTCGCGGTCATCGGCCCCAACGGCGCCGGCAAATCAACCCTTCTCAACGTCCTGACCGGGCTTGTCTTGCCTGACAAGGGAAGGGTGCTGCTCGATGGGCGGGACATGACTCGCGCCGCGACCCACAAGCGTGTGCGCGGCGGCCTTGGGCGTACCTTCCAGCACGGCCGTTTGTTCGAAAGATTGAGCGTGATCGAGAACGTCATGACCGGCGTCGCCATCCAGAGCGGCCGCAGCGAGGCGGAGCTGCGCGAGAAGGCCAAGGCTGTGCTTGATCAGATGGGCCTTGCGGCATCGGCTCAGCTGCCGATCGGATCCCTGTCCTATGGCCAGCGTCGCATGGTCGAGATGTGCCGCGCGCTCGCCTGCGAGCCCCGCGTGCTGCTGCTCGACGAACCTGCCGCCGGACTGAACTCCGCCGAGGTCGACCAGTTCGTGGACCGGCTCACGGATTTGAGAACCAAGCACCGGATCGCCATCGTCCTGATCGAACACAATATGGGGATGGTGATGCGCCTCGCAGAGCGGATCATCGTGCTGAATTTCGGCTGCAAGATCGCCGAGGGTTCGCCATCTGAGATCCAGAGCAATCCCACAGTGCTATCGGCCTATCTCGGCGCAGGTTATCGTCATGCTGGCGTGTAGGGATCTGACCGTCGCCTACGGCGACATCGTCGCGCTGCACGGCGTGACGTTGGAGGTGGCGCGGGGAGAAACGGTCGCCCTGATCGGCGCTAACGGTGCCGGCAAAACCACGCTTCTGCAAGCAATCTCGGGTCTCAATCCCGTGAGGTCGGGCGACATCGTATTCGAAGGTGCCTCGCTGGCCCGGCTCGGCTGCGACCGCCGGGTCGCGCTTGGGATCGCCCAGGCGCCTGAGGGACGTCGGATTTTTCCCGGCCTGAGCGTGGAGGAAAACCTCACGCTCGCCACGGTGAACTGGCGGCGCTGGCGCCAGCCGATCGCCGATGATCTCGCTCGCGCTTTTGACCTCTTTCCGCGCCTGAAGGAACGCCGCCGGCAGCTCGGCTGGTCCCTGTCTGGAGGTGAGCAGCAGATGCTGGCCATCGGCCGGGCGTTGATGGCCCGGCCCCGCCTGCTGCTGCTCGATGAGCCGTCGCTTGGGCTTGCACCGCGTCTGGCGGAGGAGGTTTACGAGCGCGTCAGGCAGATCGCTGACGGTGGCCTCACGATCCTGGTCGTCGAGCAGAATACGGTGCTGGCATTGTCGGTGGCGGACCGCGCCTATGTGCTGGAAACGGGCCGCATCGTCCTCCAGGGCACCGCCAATGACCTCAGGCAGAACACGCGCGTCCGCGAGGCTTATCTTGGGCGCTAATCCCTCGGGCGAGGAAAATAACGACATGTACCCAGATGCAAATTCAAAGTCGAAAGCGCTATACGACCGCGCATTGTCGAGTCTGCCAGGCGGCAACACCCGCACCACGGTGTTCATGAAACCTTATCCAATCTACGCTGCGCGCGGGAAAGGATGCCGGGTTTGGGATGTCGACGGCAACGAACTGATCGATTGCATTAACAATTTCACCTCACTCATTCACGGTCACACCCATCCGGTGCTGGTCGAGGCGGCGACGCGGCAGCTCGCGCTCGGTTCTGCGTTCGGCATGCCGACGGATACAGAGATTGATCTTGCCGAACTGCTCGCCGCCCGGCTGCCATCAGTCGAACAGGTCCGGTTTGCCAATTCCGGAACGGAAGCCGTGATGATGGCGCTCAAAGCGGCCCGTGCGTTTACCGGGCGGCCGAAGATCGCTAAATGCGAGGGCGCCTACCATGGTTCCTACGATTATGCAGAGATCAGCCTCGATCCGAAGCCGGAGGACTGGGGAGGTAATGCGCCGGTCTCAGTTGCCTATGCCAAAGGTACGCCGGACAAGGTGCTCGCCGACGTCATCACGATCCCATTCAACGATATCGAGGGCGCCGTCAGCCTGATCCGCGAGCATGGCCCCGAGCTCGCCTGTGTGCTGGTCGATCCGATGCCGAACCGCGCCGGGCTCGTCCCCGCGGACAACGCCTATCTCGAAGCGCTGCGCCAGGCGACACGCGACGTCGGCGCGCTACTGATCTTCGATGAGGTCATATCCTTTCGCCTCGGATACCACGGCGCCCAGGGGCTGTGGGACATCGATCCTGATCTCACCACGCTCGGCAAGATCATCGGCGGTGGGTTTCCGGTCGGCGCGATCGCCGGCAAGAGCGAAGTCATGGCCGTCTTCGATCCGCGTCATGGAAAGCCGGCGCTGCCTCACGGTGGCACATTCTCGGCGAACCCGGTCACGATGCGAGCGGGGCTCGCCGCCATGGAACTCTTGGACCAGAATGCGTTCGCAAGGCTGGATGCGATCGGTGAGGTGGTACGACAGGGCATCAACGAGGCGTTCCGCCGCCACGGCGTGCCGGGTAGCGCCGTCGGTCTTGGATCGCTCTTAAAATTGCATTTCGCCGACCGTCCGATCCGTGACTATCGCTCGGCCTATGTGAGCGAAGCCGAGGCCAAACGCCAGAATGTGTTCAATCTCGAATTCCTAAATCGCGGTGTTCTCGCGGCAGGCTACGGTCTGATGGCGTTATCGCTGCCGATGCAGGATGCGGACATCGAAAACATCGTCCGCGCGGCTTCGGATGCACTTGCGCAGGTCGCATCCAAGACCTGACGCGGCCTTGAGTTCTTGAAGTCGGTAAGTCTCGCGTGGCGCCCATTGGGCATCACGCCGTGAAACAGTTTTGCCTGAAATAGGTGTGAGCATGGCCCACAAGGTTGATCCCATCACGAGGTCCGTCGTTCAGCATCGGTTGAGCTCGATCGTAGCCGAAATGGGTGAAGCGATGCTTCGCACATCCTATTCGCAGATTCTCAACTCCAGCCGCGACTTTTCATTGGCAATCTGCGACGTCCAGTCCCGCCTGATTGCCCAGGCCGACCACATCCCGGTCCATGTCGGCGCGCTGCCCTGGGCGACACGCGCAGTCGAGGAGCGCTTCAAAGATGTCGCGCCTGGCGACGTAATCCTCATGAATGATCCCTATCACGGCGGCAGCCATTTACCGGACCTGACCGCATTCGTACCTGTCTTTGACGGGGAGCGGAGGCTGTTCTGGAGCATCGTGCGTGCGCATCAGAGCGATATCGGCGGCGCAACGCATGGGGCCTATAACCCAGGCGCGACCGAAATCTGGCAGGAAGGGCTGCGCATTCCTCCGATCAAGCTCTACCAGGCCGGCCGGCTACGCGAGGATATTCTCGATATGCTGGCACTGAATGTGCGTAACGCTCACGATTTCCGCGGTGATCTTGCCGCCATGATCGGAGCGGCGCACATGGGCGAGCGGCGAATGGCTCGCTTGTTCGCCGAATTCGGCGCGCCGGTGGTCGAGGCCGCAATCGAATCCATCCTCGATGCGGCCGAACAACAGACGCGGGCGGTGGTCTCGACCTGGAAGGATGGCACCTTCTACGGTGAGGCCTTCCTTGATGATGACGGTCATGGCCGCCGCGATATCCGGATTGCAGCCAAGGTCACCAAGGCAGGCAGTCAGATCGAGGTCGATCTGTCCGAGTCGGATCCGCAAAGCACGAGCTTTGTCAATTCGTCACACGCCAATATGCACGCGGCAGTCGTGATGGCCTTTGCCTATTTGATCGACGCCGAAATCCCCAAGAATGATGGCGCGCTGCGGCCGCTGACGGTTATTGCCAGGCAGGGCACGATTGTATGGGCAGATCCCGGCCGGCCGGTGACGCTGTGCACCAGTCATCCTTCCAACGAGATCGTGGAGGCGGTGGTCAAGGCATTGTCAGGATCCTGTCCGGATCGAGCCATGGGTGGTTGGAGCCGGCGATTCCGCATCGCTGTGCAGGGCAAGGACCCTCGCAGCGGGCGCAGCTTCATCTGGCATATGTTTCAGGCGCGCCCCGGTGGTGGCGCTTCGTCTCGCGGTGACGGCTGGTCCTCGATCGGCGAATGGCACACGGTCGGTGGTCTAAAATTTGGCAGCATCGAGGTCGCGGAAGCGCGCTTTCCGCTTCATTTCCGTCATCATGAGTACCGGCCTAATTCGGGCGGTGAGGGTCAATTCCGCGGCGGTCTCGGCGTCAACCTCGATCTCGTCTTCGAAACCGCGACGCCCGCTCTTGGCAACACCGCAGGTGATGGCGCCCGCCATGGCGCGTGCGGCATGCTAGGCGGCAAGGATGGTGCGCCACATCAATACCGTCTGATATCGGCTGGCCGGCCGCCGCGTGTGCTCCTAACCAAAGAAGTCGGAATCGAAATTCACCCGGGAGATTGCCTCGAGGTCCGCTCCGCCGGTGGCGGAGGATGGGGACCACCGGAGCGGCGCACGCAGCAAGCGCGCCAGCGCGATGAGATGCAGGGTCTCGTAACTTCAGACACAACGAAACAGGTGGTTCAGTAACGATGTTGACCATTGGCATTGATGTTGGCGGCACGTTTACTGATCTGGTCGCGATCGACGCGACCGGGCGCACTGTGTTCGCAAAATCCCCTTCCACGCCAGAGGACCAGTCGATTGGGGTGATGAACGGGCTTAACGAGCTCGCTCGGCGCCTCGACATGTCGCGGGCCGATATGCTCGCCGCGACTCAGCGGCTGGTACATGGAACCACAGTTGCAACGAATGCACTGCTCGAACGGAAGGGCGCGAAAGTCGCACTCTTGACGACAGAGGGCCACCGCGACATCATTGAGATGCGCGAGGGATTGAAGAACAACCGCTATGATCTGCGGACCCCACCGCCAGAGCCGCTGGTGCCGCGCGAACTGCGCTTTGGCGTTCGCGAGCGACTACGGCCAAATGGCGACGTGCTCCTACCGCTCGACAATGACTCGCTCGGCAGGGCTATCGCGGCGATCCGCACCTCTGGCGCCACTTCGGTCGCGGTGTGCTTCCTGCATGCCTATCGTAATCCCTCCCATGAGATCGCGGCAGCAGAGCGGCTTGCACGAGAACTGCCTGGAGTAAGCGTGTCGCGCTCCAGTGACGTGCTGCCACAAATCAAAGAGTATGAGCGCGTCTCCACCACGATCGTGAATGCGTATGTTGGTCCTGCCGTGCGGCGCTACTTGACCCGTCTCGAACGTCGGTTGGCCGAAGCGGGGTTCGCGGGAAGCTTGTTCATCATTCTCTCCCATGGGGGCATGGCGCCGGTCGACGAGGCCGGACGTCTCGCAGCGGCGACCGTGCTCTCGGGTCCTGCGGGCGGCATCTCCGGTTCCCGGCGGTGCGCGGAGCTGCTTGCAGTGCCGGATTTGGTACCGTTCGATATGGGCGGCACGAGCACTGATATTTCCTTGATCGCGGACGGGCGCGCGACGCTGTCGGCCGACGGCGGGCTGGCGGACCAGCGCGTCGCGCTGCGCAGCCTGGATATCGCCAGCATCGCAGCGGGCGGGGGCTCGATCGCCAGTGTCGATGCCGGCGGAATCTTCCGCGTCGGTCCCGAAAGTGCCGGCGCAACGCCAGGCCCAGCCTCTTACGGCAACGGCGGCACCGAAGCGACTGTCACTGATGCAAATATCGTGCTGGGTTATCTAAATGCAGCCGCCTTCATGGGTGGACGTCGTCCGCTCGATCGTGCGGCGGCCGAAGCAGCGATCGATCGGCTTGCAGCTTCACTTGGCGTGACACGCATCGAGGCGGCTGCTGGCATCTGTCGGCTCGTCAATCTGAAAATGGCAGACGGCATCCGACTGATGACCCTGCGTCGTGGCGTTGATCCGCGCAAGTTCGCGCTCCTCAGCTTTGGCGGCGCCGCCGGCCTGCACGCGGCGGAGGTCGCGCGCGAGCTGGAGATGACGCGCATCATAGTGCCGACGACAGCCTCCGTACTCTCGGCGTGGGGTATGCTGACCAGCGACTTGCGCTACGAGGTCAGTCGCACTCACTTCGAGACAGGCGCCCGGACGACCGGGGACGACATTCGCAGCATTTTTGCTGATCTCGAGGGGCAGGCGGTCGAGCGACTCCGCGGCTGGTTCGACGGGCCCATCATGACAGAGCGCTCCGCCGAGATGCGTTATGGCGAGCAGGTATTCGAGGTCGATGTGCCACTGAGCGACGTCGACCTCACAGCGCCATCCTTGATCGCCGAGGTCGAAGAGCGCTTTCATCGGCGCCACGAGGAGCTCTATACTTACGCTTCGCGCGATCAGGAAGTTGTGTTCGTCAATGCCAGGCTCGCCGCTATTGGAGCGGTTCCCCGAATTGAGCGAGCAAACAAGCCGACGCAGGTGTCCGAACCAATTGCATCGCCTACCGGAAAACGGCTTGCCTTCTTCGGTGCCTGGCGCGAGGTGCCAATCTACGCGTTGGAGGAGTTGCGTTCTGGGCACCTCCTGGAAGGCCCCGCGATCATCGAAGCGGAGACTACGACAATCGTCATCAATGGTGGAGATCGCGCCGCGGTAAATGCGCTGGGATGGCTGGACATTGAACTTGGGCGTGCAAGAGATTAAACGCCAACTGCACGTCTGTCGGCGTTAGCACTTATCTGGCTGTAGCGGGATCCGGTTCTCTGGTACATCTCATCGTACCAAAGCACTTCAGAACTTACTTAGCCGAAGCCAGTGTATCGCCCGGACGACGGATCCAAAGCCCGGACTTGTTGGTCGGCCGGATACTCGTCCATCACCGACCACTATATGGACGCATTAATCGGCATTGCTGGATCTGCCTGGACGTGGGGGCAAACTCGTTGACCCGCAGAACTTTGCAGCCACCATGAATTAGCGTGTTAAGCGTCGTGCCAAGAGGCCTACGGTACTTCAAAACGCCCTTGGCGAACCGAGCTTCGGCGTTCACCCTCGAAGAAGTATCGATTGACCAGCCAGCTCTTACGACCCTCTCCATGAATGCTCCACTGCGGATTCGCCGCCACGATGAAAATCGGATGATCGATCGTGAAGATCAAATCGCCGCCAGCGATCAGGGCCTTGCAGATCAATCGTGCGAGGCGAGCAAAGCGGTGAACACAGCGAAAAGGTGAGCGCGCAGTAAGCAACTTCATAAGAATCCCCGGGCAACTCTAAAGTAGCCAGATCGACGATGCAATATTTGAGTTCCACGTCCGCTTGTCTGCCCTCGCGCGCTCGATCATGTTATGCGACAAGCGCAAGGACAGAGGCGGGCACCTTGCTCACGCATCCAGCCCGAGACCCAGCCGAAGCCAAACCGAGATCGACGACACCCTTGCCAACATGATCGGGTACCATTGCCCTTGATCTCGGGCATTCAGGAGCGCCGCCAGTCCATGCACCCTGTTGGGCTAACTGGCTGTAGCAACCAAAACCGACGCGGCATTTGCTTTAGAAGAGGACGCGATGTCTGTCCGACCATGCACTCTAGGAGACTCCCGCCGCGACCTGGTTTGAGCCCGCCTGCGCCTAGGCGGCCTGACCCATTTCATAATGGCCCAATAGATTCCGCGTGGCCTTATGATCATCTTCGTCGCCAGATCGGTTATGTCGGCAGCACGTAGCCGGCCACCAAGAATATCGTGCCCCGCCCGACCGCGTCTTAGGTCGAAGACGGATTGGCGATCGACTGTCTCGCATATCAGTTGCCAATCCCTGTGATCGCCAACGGGCTACGCTTTAGAGCGCGAGCACGATGTTCATCCGCGGCTGCGAGGTTTATGGTCGAAACTATTACCTCGTCGTTCGATGCCATGGTGGTTGCCCGTCCAAAGTTCAGCGGTTTGCTGTTGTTGCTGAGCTAAACTACCAGGTGAGCTGTACTGACCTGCCACTGCGTATTTCCTCCAGAAGGAGTTAGAGTCCGGCCCGAAGAAGGACGGACAGATGAAGCGAGCAAGGTTCACGGAAGAGCAGATTATCGCGGTATTGAAGGAGCATGAGGCTG